>OCAA01001638.1_pt1 | contig 10703 bp, 8 predicted proteins | sample 1538241 | NCBI WGS metagenome assembly OCAA01 (sample SAMEA2580241, study PRJEB22360) | human gut metagenome | biome: human gut; feature: human-associated habitat; material: faeces | place: Denmark | collected 2008/2010
ACGATTCCCTAATCGTTTAAACTTCCAATATTCCACAAAAACACCATCGTAACTTTCAATCACTTGATTTTGCTCATCAATTGTAAGATCATCCATCATTCCTTCAATATAGACCCAAAAACAATCCTCATCATCATTTTCACTATCATAAACATTAACGACATGTTGTTTTATAAGTTTTATATTCGTAAGTTCATTTCTTCTTCCCTGAAACTCATACCAATTCATTTTTGTTTGCCACGCATCTAAAAGTTGTGGTGTTAAGTAGTCTTTTAAAGTTTCTAAATCTTTTTTTGACCATGCTTCTTGAATAATAAAATAATTACGTTTGACTTCTTTTTTAATTCTTTCTTCATTCCAAAAAGCATCTTCATCATCTAAAATATCCAGTTGTTTTTTAGTTCTTTGATGAAGTAACCGTGCTTTACGTCTTCTTTGTGAAGCATTTAATCCATAGATTCCCGAAACAACGACAACGGTCATAACGATACCTTCTATGGGATTGGAACGCCCTCTTCTTCCATAATAATGGTCGTGATAGCTATTGCCTCCAGAACTTGAAGAGCCTCCTCCACCACTACTACCAGAACCACTTCCACCACCGGCTCTGGCATAACAGCTTCCCGTAAATAATAACGTGATTATTAAAAATGTTGAAAGTATTGTAATTATCTTTTTCATACCTATTTCCCCCGTTTGATTTATTATAACATAGTCTTGACTTCTAAAAAAAGAAGTATAAAATATAGTTTGAATTCAAACTATATAGGAGAAACTTATGTTAGAAGATCAATTTCATTTTCAATTACTTAAATGTTTTAATCATCAAAAAAGATGGATCAATCAAAGAACAATTCAAATCGATGTTTTACCAGGACAAAGTAAAGTCCTTCAATGTTTAGATGAGCATGGTCCCTTGTCTCCTAAAGAAATAGGAAAACTATGTATTGTAGATAAATCTACAACAACCTCTTTACTTAATAAGATGGAAAAGATGAATTATATTGAAAAGAAAAATCAAAATCATGATAAACGCTCTATTCTAATTCATCTTACTAAACTTGGAAAAGAAAAAGCACAACTTGTCAAACAAATTTGTTTAGAAAGCGACCATTTTATTTTACAAGGACTTTCTAAAAAAGAACAACGAGAAATTATTCATTTGCTTAAACAAATGAATAATACCTTAGAAAAGGAGGATACACATGGAAACACAAAATAACTTTGCGATAGGAAGTATTCCTAAACATATTATGTCAATTGCGGGACCAATGATTGTCGCTCAACTCATTAATGTTTTATACAATGTTATTGATCGTATTTATATTGGACGTATTCCTCATGTAGCAACCCTTGCTATGGGTGGTCTAGGAATTTGTTTACCAATTATTTCCATTGTCATGGCTTTTGCAAACCTCTTTGGTATGGGTGGTTCCCCTCTTTGTTCAATTGCGAGAGGTCAAGGTAAAAATGATGACGCTGAAGAAATCATGGGTAATTCATTTTCTTTACTTGTCATCTTTGGAATTATTCTTACGATTGTTGGTTTTATTTTCAAAGAAGATATTTTATGGGCTTTTGGTGCCAGTAAACATACTATTAGTTATGCTTTGGATTATTTATCTATTTACTTAATTGGAACTATTTTTGTTTTAGTAAGTCTAGGGATGAATAGTTTTATTAATAGTCAAGGTTTTGCGAAAGTCGGAATGATGACAGTTCTTATTGGTGCTGTTTTAAATATTATTTTAGATCCTCTATTTATCTTTGTTTTACATATGAATGTTAAAGGAGCTGCCATTGCGACCGTCATTTCTCAAGGTGTTTCTGCTTTATGGACCTTACAGTTTTTAACAGGTAAACAAACTATTTTGAAACTTAGAAAAAAATATTTTAAACTTAATTTCTATTATGTAAAACGTATTTTTTCACTTGGTACAGCTGGTTTTATGATGGGGATTACCAATTCTGTTGTGACGATTGTTTGTAATTCAACTTTACAAACTTACGGTGGAGATCTTTATATCGCCATCATGACAATTATCAACTCCATTCGTGAAATTGCTCAATTACCAGGTCAAGGAATGGCCAATGCCTGCCAACCAGTTTTAGGTTATAACTATGGAGCTAAAGAATATAAACGTGTTCTTACAGGTATTAAGTTTGTCACAATTGTTTCTTTTATAATGATGTTTGTGATATGGCTTGCAATTACCCTATTCCCTGAATTTTTCATTCAAATCTTTACACATAATCAAAAAATCATTAGTCATGGCATCACATCTTTACATCTTTATTTCTTTGGTTTCTTTATGATGACTTTCCAAATGGTTGGACAATCAACTGCCGTTGGTTTAGGAAAATCAAAACAAGCGATTTTCTTTTCGATCTTTAGAAAAGTAATCATTGTTGCTCCTTTAACTATCATCTTACCAAAATTTATTGGTATTAATGGTGTCTTTATTGCTGAGGCTATTAGTAACTTTATTGGTGGTGGTGCTTGTTATATTACCATGTGGTTGACGATTGGTAGAAAACTTCAACAAAAATGTAAGGAATCCGTATGAATACCCCAACCTTAAACACACAAAGATTGATTTTAAGAAAATTCAATGAAAATGATTTGGAAGCTTTTTATGACATCTTTTCTAATAAGGAAGTCAACCAGTTTCTTCCTTGGTTTCCTTTAAAAAATCTAGCTGAAGCTAAAAGCTTTTATCAAGAAAGATATGCTTCTATTTATCAAAAGAAACAGGGATACGCTTATGCTATTTGTTTAAAAGAAAACAATACTCCCATTGGTTATGTCAATATTAATTTAGATGAAAATCATGATTTAGGCTATGGTCTAAAAAAAGAATACTGGCATCAAGAAATTGTAAGTGATGCTGTAAAAGCCGTTATTCAACAATCTCAAAAAGAGAGGCTTAATTATTTAACTGCTACCCATGATATTAAAAATATTCATAGCGGTCATGTTATGAAAAAATCAGGTATGCATTATTGTTATTCTTACAAGGAACACTGGATGCCTAAAAATATTCCAGTTACTTTTAGAATGTATCAAATAAGTCTTGATGGAAAGAAACGGATTTATCAAAAATATTGGAATCAATATGAACATTTTATTGAAGAAAACATATAAAGGACAAGTTATTTAAAACCTGTCCTTTTTCCTATATAACGATTAACTTGTTGGTAATATTGAAGGTATTGTTCCTTAAATTCTTGTTTTAAAAATGGTTCTTCCACATATTTAATTTGAAGATGAAACATAATAATCGCTAAAAGCGAAATAACAAAGATAAAAAACAAATAAAATAATGAGTCCAATGACTTACATCTTAATCCCTTCTTTTATTGATTAAGTCGATAACGATCATCAAAACACCAAATAAAACACCTGCAATGGCCCAAATGATCCAACTATATTGCATTTGTCCGTTACCATTTTTACCAAAGGTATAATAAAGAAAAATAGCGGTCACAACAAGCCAATAGATGGTACTGATTTTAGATTTTAAAATGTTATTCTTTTTTTGTTTAGGAGTATAATCCCCTGTTTGTAGAATCTTATCTAATGCATTTTGATAAGTTCCCGCTAAAACAAGAAAAAAACAACCAATACTTACAAAGAATAATAGAATACATACCGCAATACTTTCTAAAAACTCATAATTTAAAAAGATAAAAATAGGTAAAACGGATAAAATACATAAAACAATTCCTATAATTTGATAACGATGATAGCGATCTTGATATTCTTCTTTTTCTTTAACTGCGTATTCTTTCACATCATTTCCAAGAGAAAAATCTTCTTTTTCTAAAAACTCATATTTTTTTACTTTAAAAGCACATAAACAAAAAAGAATCACCGCAATTGTGATACAAATAATTAAAAAACTAAGTCCTAGACTTACAGCCAAATTTTCTGTCATGTGAAATCGTTGATACTGAGATAACGTTGTAAGACCAATTAATGGAATAGGTGAAATCACACATAGAAAAGTTGCAAAGGCAATTTTTAAAGATGATTGTTTTCTAAGAGTCAAATATTCTTGTACTTGTGACAAAGATAAATAAATTCCTATTTGACGATGTTCTTCATTTTCTTGATCTAATAAAAGATAATCTGTCGTTACTTGAAACAGTTGGCTAAGTAAAATTATTTTATCAATATCTGGTTGTGATTGACCGGATTCCCACTTGGAAATGGATTGTCTTGAGATATTCAAACGATTCGCCAATTCTTCCTGTGACCATCCTTGTTTTTTTCTTAATAGCATTATTTTTTCTGATAAGTTCATAACTTCCCTCCTGTTTCTATCATAGAACAATTATCCAAAAAGCACTACCAACTCTACTTTTCGTTTTGTCAACTGACAGTTGACATTTAGATATTTACTTTAAAAAAACTTATAATTCCTATAATAATCAATAAAATAAAGGCAAAATAAATTAAACCAGCTGAAACCATCATCACTAAAGTAATTGGTAATAAAATAATCGTTAAAACAAATTTTGAAAGTCCCCAAGCTGCCTTTAACCCAAAGAAAAATAATTTTCCAAAAACAAAAAACATCAAAATCATAAACAAAAAATAAAACATTTTCATCACTCCTAACCTAAAATATCCATCAACATCATGATCACAAAACCACTTAAAACCCCAAAAGTTCCAATGTGGCTATGTTTACCAAGCTGTGCTTCAGGAATGAGTTCTTCTACCACGACATACATCATCGCTCCAGCTGCAAAGGATAAACAAACGGGTAAAATCGTTTGCATAATATGTATCGTAAAACCGGCAATGACTCCTGCAATCGGTTCAACAATTCCTGAAAGGCTTCCATAAACAAAAGCTTTTGTTCGTGACATTCCCCCTTGTTTTAAAGGAAGGGAGATTGCTGCTCCTTCTGGTAAATTTTGTAATCCAATTCCTAGTGCCAAAGCAAATGCGGAAGCCAGAGTAATACTTGAATTGCTTGCCGCAATCGCAAAAGTTAATCCTACCGCAAAACCTTCAGGGATATTATGAAGGGTTACCGCTAAAACAAGCATGGTATTTTTTCCTAACATACTTTTAGGACCTTCTGGCTTATCTTCATTTAAATGTTGATGAGGAATTACATGATCTAAAAAAAGTAAAAAAAGAGCACCTATAATAAAGCCTCCTCCTAAAATAAGAGCACTGTTTTGTCCATTCGCTTCTGCCATTTCCATGGAAGGAATCAATAATGACCAAACAGAGGCAGCAATCATAATGCCTGCCGCAAAGCCTAAAAAGAGTTGTTGATAAAAGGATTTGACCTCATCTTTAAAGAAAAAGATAAGAGCGCTTCCTAATGTTGTCATTAAAAAAGTAAATAAAGTTCCAAATAATGGATATAATAATGTATTCATAAATTTCTCCTTCTTCTTTTATTATAAAGATTTTGAATATTTTGCATAATGATATGCTAAAATAATTATGTTTTTGTTATAATAAGGGCAAATGGAGGAATTTTATGAAAGATGGATATATAAGAGTTGCCAGTGCATCGATTGATACACTTATTGGCAACGTAAAACATAATGCTAATGAAATCAAAAAAGTTTTAAAAGAAACTCGTGAAAAAAAAGCACAAGTCGTTGTTTTTCCTGAACTTGTTTTAAGTGGTTATACATTAGAAGATCTTTTCTTACAAAATCGTCTTTTAAATGAATGTCTTGTTCAATTAGAAGAAATTATGAAAGATACAAAAGGACACCAACAAATTGTCGTTATTGGTTTACCTTTCCATTATCAAAACAACTTATATAATGTTTCAGCTGTATTATATGATGGAAGTATTTTAGGAATCGTCCCTAAATATCATATTCCAAATTATAATGAATATTACGAAGGAAGACGTTTTACACCTTGTTTTGAAGATAATATTGAAATTGAACTCTTTGGACAAATCGTTTTATTTGGACGTAAAGTGGTTTTTGCTTGTCAAAATCTACCAAGCTTTACTTTAGGAGTCGAAATTTGTGAAGATTTATGGCTTCCTAATGCGCCAAGTAATGAACTTGCTTTAAATAGTGCAACTGTTATTTGTAATACATCCGCAAGCAATGAATTAACAGCTAAAAAAGATTATCGTCGAAACCTTGTTTCAATGCAATCAGCAAAACTTGTTTCCGGATATGTTTATAGTAATGCGGGAAGCGGTGAAAGTACAACGGATGTTGTTTTTTCTGGGCATCATTTAATTTGTGAAAATGGAACGATTGTAAGTGAAAGTACAGGCTTTGATGCTGAAGTGATTTATGGTGATTTAGATGTTGAAAAACTTGTCAGCGAAAGAAGAAAAATGACAACTTATCAATCACATCATGATTATGATTATATCTATTTTGATATGGATTTAATTGATATTGAAACAAATCATTATTATGATCCTCATCCTTTTGTGCCAAGTAATCCAAAATTAAGAGAATTACGTTGTAAAGAAGTTTTTGAAATCCAAACAAGAGGTTTAATGCAAAGGCTTAAAGCAACGCATATTGATAAAGTTGTCATTGGCATTTCAGGGGGATTAGATTCGACCCTTGCCCTTCTTGTATGTGTGATGGCTTTTGATAAACTTGGTTATGATAAAAAGAATATCTATGCCATTACTATGCCTTGTTTTGGCACAACATCACGTACAAAAAACAATGCTTTAGGTCTCATGGAAGAACTTGGCGTGACAAGTCAAACAGTCAATATCGCAGATGTGGTAAGAATGCAATTTAAAAACATTGATCAAGATGAAAATGTTCATGATGTCACTTATGAAAATGTTCAAGCCCGTGAGCGTACAGAAATCTTAATGAATAAAGCCAATCAAATTGGTGGACTAGTGATTGGAACCGGTGATTTAAGTGAAGTTGCTTTAGGCTGGTCGACGTATAATGGAGATCATATGTCAATGTATGCTGTAAACGTTTCTGTTCCAAAAACACTTGTTCGTTATCTTGTTGATTATGTTTCATCTCTTTATCAAGGACAAGTTCTTGAAACAATCTTACAAGATGTTTTAGATACACCCGTATCTCCTGAACTTCTTCCTCAAGAAGATGATAAAATTGTTCAAAAAACGGAAGATATCGTAGGTCCTTATGAACTTCATGATTTCTTTATTTACCATATGGTGCGTTTTGGTGATGAACCATGTAAACTTTATAAAAAGACAAAACTTGCTTTTAAAGACAAATATGATAAAGAAACTATCAAAAAATGGTTACGCTTATTCTACTGGCGTTTCTTCAGCCAACAATTTAAACGTAGCTGTATTCCTGATGGTCCAAAAGTTGGTTCGGTTGCTCTTTCTCCTCGTGGAGATTGGCGTATGCCAAGCGATGCCAATGTTCAAATATGGCTTGATGAAGTAGAAAAAATTTAGAACTGCTCTGCAGTTCTTTTTTAACACCCTATTTTATCCTTTTAATATAGTTTTTCACTAAATATTTAGAGCTATCTATGATAAAATAAAGCAAGAGGTGACATTATGCATATTTATAACTCAAATCACTATAGTTCAACAATGAAACAAATCATTAACGATTGTCTTATATCCGCAAAAGAAAACCCTTTTGTTCTTCATTATATTATCGTTGATGATCCTAAATATTATGAAGAAATCTTTTTAAAACAAACAAAGGCACTCTTTAATATTGAAATCATGACACTTTCAACGTTTTATCAAAAACTTCTTCAAAGATATCATCAAGATTTTAAACAAAAAACCAATTTAGAAAATATCTTAGAAATTATGCAACTCAATAAGGAAGATCCTTCTTCTTTATTTCATCATAGTCTTAATCATGTTTTAATGGCTAAAGAAATTTTAGAAATCTTTAAAAACTTTTATCTCTATTCTTTAAAAGAAACTGACAAAGATTTACCACGCCTTTCACAAGATAAAATCAAAACACTTTTTCATTTATACCAACAATTTGATCAAAAACATTTCTTAGTTCATGATCTTATTCTTTCTTTAATTGATGAAAAATGCCACGATCGTTATTATTTTTTGACGAATCAAAATAAGTTTTCAAAAAATCAAGAAATCATACAAAAACTTGATCAGTATGGTCATGTCTTCCTTTATCAAGACAATCAAGAAAATAAAATGGATGATTATACCGGTTATGTCACAAATCATCTCTTTGATTCTTTACAAGAAAAAAGTACGTTTTTACATCCCTATCAATTATTAAAAGCATCAACAATTCAAGAGGAAGTCAAACAAGTTGTTTTTGATATCAATACATTGCTTTCAAATCATACGTTGCGTGATTTTGCTATCTATTATCCAAATGATGATTATTATCGCCATTTATGCCGTATTCTTGATCAATTTGGTTTTGCTTATAATAAAAAAGAAACACTTGTTAATAAAACTTTTCAAACTGTCATGATGCTTTTACGTTATGTTTTAAGTCATAATGAAGAAGATCTTCTTGATGCTTTAAGTTCTTATCAGTTACAAGGTTTTCAAGATTTTCAATATGTTTCTTATTTAAAAAATAAATATAAATCGCAAGGTTTTATTGATGATGAAGCTTATTGTACTTTAAAAGAAGCTGTATTAAAGATTCAAGGAGCCAATCTTACAACTTACTCCTTTTCTTTAAAGACTTTTATAGAAGCTTCTTTTAATAAATCAGAAGAAGTTTATGCTTTTCTTTCAAGCATTGATTTGTCAGGAAGCGAAACACTTTCTTTAAAAGAATATATGAATTTACTTGAAGAAATGTTTTCTCCTAAAACCCATTTTATTAAAGAAAATTATGACAGTATTTATCTTTTAAATTATAATCAACCTTATAGCGAACTTTTAGGAATTCAATATATCTATTGTTTAGGACTCAATGAAACCATTGTTCCTAAAGAATTTAAAAATACACATTTGCTTTTAAATCAAGAAGCACTCGCCATCAATTATCCAACAACCTATGATGACTTAAAAGAACATCAAAATGATTTAAAACATCTTTTTTCATCTCATCATGAAAAAATAGTTTTAAGTTACGCATTAAGAGATTTAAATGGTGGGGATTTAGTTATTTCATCCATTATCAAAAAACTGACAAAACTCGTTGAGATACCTGTTTTTAAAAAGCATGCCCTTATTCATCAAGCTTTAAAAGAAGACTATTATTTATGTGGAAATCAAGATGAAGATCTACTTGTTTTAAATCATCAATTACTGACTTATAAACAAACGCATCATCAAGTACTTCCTCTACAAATTGATTATCAACATAATCCTCTTTCAGCGAGTAAATTAGAGGTTTATAATCAATGTCCATATAAGTATTACTTACAGTATATATTGAAAGTTGATCAAATCAATGATTCTAAAATACAAAGCAATGAAATTGGTACCCTTGTCCATTATGTTTTAGAAAAGAATTATTTTTATTTTAATAATAATCAAGCGAAGAGCTTTGATCATTTAAAAGAAGATATTCATTTATGTGTTCAAAAATATTTAAATGAACATTTTCAAAAGAAATACGCCTTACCTAAAAATCAATTCTTTTTAAAACTAGTTGAAGATGATCTTTATAATACCATTCTTGTACTTTCTAAACAGATGCAAAGAGGCTTATTTGAATTATCGGTTTGCGAAGAAAGAGTTTATGATCAAATTCAAGATATTGAATTAAAAGGTTTTATCGATCGTGTGGATCTCTATCAAAATTATTTAAAAGTGATTGATTATAAATCATCAAATAAAGAATTGAATTTAGACTTGGCACGTTTAGGATTTAATATGCAGATGTTGATTTATTTAGAAATGTTATCAAAGAATAAAAGCTATGATAAAGGTGCGGTTTTATATTTCAACACAAAGAAAAGAACGTTAAAAAGTGATGTATCTATTTTAGAAAAACAAGATCCTGAAAACTTTTTTAAGCTCTATAAAATGGATGGTTATAGTGTTGATGAAACATATTTAGAAATTGATCATGATATGGAACAAGAAAGTTCTGTTATTCAAGTTAAACTTAAAAAAGATGGTAGCCCTTATAATAACGCAAAAATCATTTCTCATGATGAATTAAATACACTTTTACAAGAAATCACTTTACACATTCAAGGTCTTTACCAACAAATGATTTCTGGAGATATTCGTATTTATCCAACACGTAGTGATAATCCAACGATTGATATGCATATCAATCCTTGTCGTTTTTGTCATTATAAGGCAATTTGTAACTATGATATTTTCTATAATGAAGATCATCAAATTGAATTAGGAGGTAAAAATGAAGAAAGATAAAAGTTTAAACGATGAACAAAATTTAGCGGTTTATAGTCGTGGGAGTTCAATTCTTGTTTCTGCCCCTGCTGGTTCAGGAAAAACAAAAATTCTGGTCAATCGTATGATGTCATTAATTGAAGATGATCATGTCAATGTTGATTCTTTACTTGTTTTGACTTTTACCAAAGCAGCCGCCTTAGAAATGAAACAACGTTTAGTAGAAAGTTTAGATCAAAGAATTCAAGTTTGTGATGCTTCTTTAAAAGAACATTTAGAAAAACAAAAGCTTTTATTAAATGATGCTTATATTACAAACTTTCATTCTTTTTGTAGTGATTTATTAAGTCAATATGGGTATATGATTCATTTAAATTCAAAGTTTGAAATTATTGAAAATCCAACACTTATCAAAGAAAACAT
>OCAA01001640.1_pt1 | contig 10683 bp, 8 predicted proteins | sample 1538241 | NCBI WGS metagenome assembly OCAA01 (sample SAMEA2580241, study PRJEB22360) | human gut metagenome | biome: human gut; feature: human-associated habitat; material: faeces | place: Denmark | collected 2008/2010
AGCTGATGAACCGGCGCCAATAAACGATAGCCGCGTTTTGGTACCGTTTTAATATATTCCGGTGCCTCTTTAGCACTGCGGCCGTCTTTTAAAAATTTTCGTAATTCGAAAATGGCCTGAGTGATAGCCTGATCTGTTACAACATCCCGATCCCAGCAATTATCAATAATCTCTTGTCTGGAAACTACCTCCATAGGATGCTGCGCAAAATAAAACAACAGATCCATCAGCCGCGGCGGCAGGACGCTTCGACGGTTTTTTCGCCGAATTGAATTTGATCTAGGATTGGCTACCCAATCGGCAACAGTAAAAAATGCACTCTCCATTGTTCCCTCTCGAATTAACTATCTTGACCATCTTCTATTGTTATTTATCGCGGTCCTTATACTGTTTCTCATTGTAGTTGATCAGTTCGATTGAGTACATCACCCTATTGGAATAGCAAGAAAAATGCATATTTACCGTTTATCGTTGTTTATCAACTTATTTGTGATGTACTCACACTTATCTGCGTCAACATATAAACTCAGTATTTATACGCACTGCGGATTCAAAGTCTCCTCAAAGCATTTACATCTGTAAACTCTTAAACTGTTAAATACTGCCCCGTGGGCTTAGCCAAAATATCTTTATTGCTCAGGGAGCTCTGTGCTCCCATCCTTGGCAACAAAGAGACCATAAAACGCAATGCCCAAGAAGAAGACAATGGTCGCAAACTTCATGACATCGCCGTCCATGAGGCTGAAATACCACCCGATGAAGATGAGTGAGCCCAAGGCTGCCGCTTCAACACAAACCTTCTTGACGCCTTGAAGTCCGGCTCTGCGCACAACTACAAAAGTGGCGGCCATACAGAGAAAATACGGGAAGACATTGGTAATGACCGAGATGTCCACCAGCAGATCAAACTGACTGAACAAGTTGGAGACCGGCATAAACGGCACCAACAGCGTCTGGATGATGCAGAGGATGAATAGTCCCATATAAGGAACACCCGTTCTGCCAACGCGTTTAAACAGCGCCGGGAAGTATCCCAGCCTGGCGGAGGTCATGAAGACTCGGTACATCGTAAACTGCCACGTAACGAGTGACCCGACACAGGCCAAAAAGAGCAGCACTGCCAGTATGCGGCTCGCCGTCGAACCAAAAAGACTCACGAAGATGACAAAGAGCGGAGCTCCCGAATCCACCAGTTCTGACTCTGGAAGCAAGCCTGCGGTCAAAGTTGTTGATCCGACATAAATGACTGCCACCGCAAGGGTAGCGGCCAATACAGCTTTAGGAACAGACTTTTCTGGGTTATCGACGCTGTCGTCGTTAGCGCAAGCTGACTCTAATCCCAAAAAGGCCCAGAACATCATGGGGGCCGTCGTCGTCACCGCGGTCTGCATCGACAAATCACGAGGATTCCAATTCTGTGCAAACAACTGTGCGTCAAAGCTGAACGGCGCCGCACAGATTAGAAAAAGGAGCGGGATCAAGATGCCCCAGATGGTCACCGCGCTGAGGCGCCCCATGGCTTTAACGCCCGCGAAGTTCACCAGCGTCGAGAGCCAAAGCAGCGCTATCGTTAAGCACTGCACAACGCCCAAATCGGCCTGAATGCCGAAAATACCCAGCAGATAGCCGACAGCGGTGGTAGCAATGGCAACGTTGGCGATGACGACAGAAAATGCGTAAATATAGTTGGTCAAAAAAGAGCCGGGCATACCGAAGGCATTTTCGGCGATAGCGCCTAAACCGCCCAGACGATATTTGGAGTAAATCCCGCAGTTGGCAAATGCGTATGCCATCGCGACAGCTGCAAGGCAAACAACAAACCAGGATAAAAGTCCGATCCCACCCACCTGAGCAACTTTCGCCGGCAGCATCAGGATTCCCGATCCCAGCATGTTCAAAGCAGTCAGCAGCATGAACTGCGTTCTGTTCATTTTGAATTTAGTCATTTGTGGCCCCTTTTTGCCCTCTGGCCGCAAACAAGAGCAGCCCCGCAGGAGAAACTTTCCTGCGCGACTGCCATTGCGTTTACAAAATCAACTCAATGATCAATTCTTGCTCTCCGGTCTCAGCGCGGGGAAGAGCAAGACGTCACGAATCGTAGGTGCGTCCGTAAGCAACATCATAAAGCGATCGATGCCGATGCCGCACCCGGCGGTTGGCGGCAATCCATATTCAAGTGCCGTCACGTAATCTGCGTCGTAATACATCGCTTCATCGTCACCGTGTCCCTTGCGTTCAACCTGAGCGCGGAAGCGAGCTGCCTGATCATCCGGATCGTTAAGTTCGGAGAAGCCGTTAGCGGTTTCTCGGCCGGCAATGAAGAGTTCAAAGCGTTCCGTAATGTCCGGATTCACATCCGAGGCGCGGGCCAAAGGCGAAATTTCCGTCGGATAGTCAATGATGAAGGTCGGCTTGATGAGCTTCTTTTCAACGGTTTCGTCAAAAAGCGCCATCTGCAGCGAGCCGAGCGTCGGATCAATCTGCTCGTCGGCACCGAGACGCTTAAGTTCCTTCTTCAGGAAATCTTCGTCCACGAGCTGACTTTCAGTGTATTCGGGGCTGTACTTCAAGATGGCCTGCTTCGGCGTGAGCTTGTCGAAGGGCTCCTCGAAATTGATCGTCATTCCCTGATACGTCACGATGGCCGAACCGGTCACTTCACGCGCGACATGTCGCAGAAGCGCTTCGGTAAATTCCATCTGGTCCTTATAGGTCCAATAGGTGGCGTAGAATTCCATCATGGTGAATTCTGGGTTGTGACGCGCATCAATGCCTTCATTGCGGAAGTTTCGATTTATTTCGAATACGCGTTCAAAGCCGCCAACCACCAGACGCTTCAGATAAAGTTCCGGCGCAATGCGCAGGTACATTTCAGTATTCAGCGCATTATGGTGCGTGATGAAGGGACGTGCATTGGCGCCGCCCGGAATCGGATGCAGCATCGGCGTTTCCACTTCCAGGAAGTCGTTGGCCAGCATGAAATTGCGAATGGAGGCAATTGCCTTCGAACGCTTGATAAAGCGCTCGCGTGATTCGGCATTGACCATCAAATCCACATAGCGGCGGCGATAGCAGAATTCCTGGTCCTGCAGGCCCTTGTGCTTATCGGGCATCGGCCGAAGGCTCTTGGCCATCAAGCGGAATGACGTCACCTTAATGGCCAGATCGCCGGCCTGAGTACGCATCAGCGTACCTTCACAAGCAACGATGTCGCCGAGGTCGAGCGTCTTGAAATCTGCGTAAGCGGCTTCGCCCACCGTGCTTTCTTGGACGAAATACTGCATTGTCCCCGTATAGTCGCGGACGGTCGCAAAAGTGAGTCGGCCCATGACTCGCTTGAGCATCACACGGCCTGCACAAGCGACCTTCGGCGCGAGCGCTGCAAGCTCTTCAGCGGTCTTGTTGCCGTACTTTTCGTTAAGGTCACCGAACAAATCCTTGCGGACAAAGTCATTCGGATAGGCGACGCCGTGTTCGCGAAGCTTAAGGAGCTTGGCGCGGCGTTCCGCAATAACCGAATTTTCATTTTGTACTTCTGTGACCGAGATGTTCTCGTTAGTCATGTAGCCACCTAATGTAAGTTGGGATTGATGGATTGGGTTCTGGTGGAGTGAAAAGCGGCAGAGATCTTCCAGCATCCCACTGCTCGTATGGGGCTGCAGGCGGCGGACACATTGGAACCCAACAAATGTGTCCGCCGCCCCACCAGCAGATCTCTGCCTAACCTAGAAGCCTTACATCTTCAGAACCTTGACGGTGTAGGAACCGTCCGGCTGACGATAGGCACCGTGGATATCGGTTTCGAAGCCCGGGAAGTGCTCGCCGATTTCGCAGAGCATGAGCATGAAGTCCAGCACCGCGCGGTTGTCGGCCGTGAGCATTTCGCCCGGCATAACCAGAGGAACTCCCGGCGGATACGGCAGAATCATGTTGGCATTGACCTTGTCCTGCATATCCTGAATGCGGACTTCCTCAACCTCACCGTTGAGTTCGCGCTGGAAGGCATCAAACGGCGTCATGACCATCTTCGGCAGCGTTTCAAACGCGTGGAACATCATGTTCGGCAGATCGTGTTCAACGATGAGCTTATGGATGCCCTGGGCCAGTTCCTGCAGACGCATGCCGTCGTAGAAGCTCGGATCCTTCTTGTAAAGCGACGGGATCGCTTCCTTGATCTCAAGATTGCGGTCGTAGTCGCGGCGGAAGTTGCAGAGTTCACGCAGCAGCCCCATCGCCTTCGTGTTGTCGATACCGAAGGAGAAGAGGAAGAGCAGGTTGTAGGGACCCGTCTTTTCAACGATCACGCCGCGGTCATCCAAGTACTTGGAAACGATCGAAGCGGGAATGCCGCGCTCAGCCATCGTGCCGTCGCCATTGAGACCCGGCGTGAGGAGCGTGACCTTGATCGGGTCAAGATACATGTGCTCTTGATCGATGTTGCGGAAGCCATGCCACTTGTCTTCGGGCTTGAGTTCCCAGCATTCCTTCGTGCCGATGTTTTCGGGCTGCCACACGTCGAAGAACCAAGAATCGGATTCTTCGCGAAGACGCTTGATTTCCTTACGGAAGCGAATCGCACGATCGATGGATTCATCAATCAGACGGTGACCGACGTTGCCGCGCATCATAGCGGCAGCAGTTTCCGTCGATGCCACGATCGGATAGAAGGGCGACGTGGAGGTGTGCATCATGAACGCTTCGTTGAACGTCGCTTCATTGATTTCACCCTTCACATGGATCATGGAAGCCTGCGAGAACGCAGCCAGCAGCTTATGCGTCGACTGGGTTTCGTAGATCACCTTGCCCTCTGTACGGCCACCGCTCATGCCGGCGAGGCCCTGATAAATCGGGCTGAAGTTGGTGTAAGGCACCCACGCGGAGTCGAAGTGAATCGACTTCACATCCAGCGTATTCTTGATGAAGCCGGTGTTGTAGAACAGACCGTCATAGGTGGAGTTGGTCACCACAGCGTGAACCGGCCACGTGGCGTTTGGCGTTTCCTTCACACGCTTTTCAATGGTTTCGTGCTTAAATTCGCTCTGCGGGATACCGCCCAGAATGCCGTAGGCGTTGCGGGTCGGGCGCAGATAGATTGGGATCACATTGCTCATCATCATCAGATGCGTGAGCGACTTGTGGCAGTTGCGGTCAATCAGCACAGTGCTGCCGGCCGGAGCGGAGTACAGACCGATGATCTTATTGGCGGTCGACGTGCCGTTCGTAACGATGTAGCTGCGGTCAGCATTGAACGTCTCAGCGATGTATTTCTCAGCATCGCGATGAGGACCGGAGTGGTCAAGCAGAGAGCCGAGTTCACCCACGGAAACCGAAACGTCAGCCTTGAAGGTATTGGCGCCGAAGAAGTCATAGAACAATGCGCCGACCGGGCTGTGCTGGAAGGCCGTGCCGCTCATATGGCCCGGCGTGCAGAATGTGTACTTGCCTTCTTTGGCAAAGTTCATCAATGCGCGTGTCAGCGGAGGCGTAACAGCCTTTTCGTATTCCTCGACCTTCTGGGAGATCGTAACGGCGATGTCCGCAGCGTTCGAAATTTCATATTCGAAGAATTCAACATTCAGTGAGAGCTGCTGGAACGTAGCATCCGTCACACTGTTGGAGCTCGAGAAAGCAAAAACGGGGAGATATTCATTGAAATCATGAATTTGCTGGCAGAGTTCCTGAGGAGAATCTTCCCAGTCGATCACCACACCGGCAAGGCGGGCATTATTTTCGACGACGCGAACAAGATCCGCCTGATCGGCGGCAAATACGACTTCGAACCCGCGTTTTTTTAAGCACTCATTCAGGCTGTGAATCGGGGCGTCTTTAAAGAAACGACCAGGCGAGACGAGCTCAACGATGATGTTCATAATGAAACCTCACAAAGGGAGATGTGGTGGTGAAACCAGAAGGGGCTGGGCCTGCCCTCTCAATCCGTCACATAAAGTGAGCAGACCCAGCCAGAGGAAGAAGTTGATGAAAGAGGTGTTGACTGATTAGTTGTCGCCGACGAGCACTGCAGCTTTGCCAGCTTCGGATTTGTCGGAAGCTTCTGCAGCAGTAGCCTTGACAGTCGCCTGGAGCTTGCCCTTCTTCCAGGAGAAGAACATCATGATGACCAGGCTGACGATGAAGGTAGCGATCAGTTGGTTGAAACCGGCGCCGGCCAGGGCGATGAAGCAGAATCCGCTGCCGAGGACCGATGCGATGCAGCTGATAACGTTGCGGGTCGTTGCGCCTTCGATGCGCAGCAGGTTGACGCAGCTGTAGAAGTACGGGAGCATCGTGAGAAGAACCGCGATACCGGTGATCATGCCGAAGAGGTCAGAAGCAGAGCCGCCGCTTGCGTTCATGGCCGTGATGACCGCCATAAGCACCGTCATTTGCGTGGCCGAGAGGATCAGACCCTTGCGGGGCAGACCGTTCTTGTCGAGTTCACCGTAGATCTTGGGGATATAGCCTTCCTGAGCGGCACGGGCACCGGCCTGAGTAACAAGCATCATCCAAGAGCCGAGCGAGGTGAGGCAGGCGAGAGCCGTGATGGCAGACACAACCGGAGCAGCCCAGTCACCGACCATCAGCGAAGCCGAAAGAGCAAACGGAGCACCCGAGGCAGCCGTCACAGAGGCCGGGAACATGCCGGCGATAGCCTGAGACGAACCGATGTAGACGAGACCGGCGAGCAAGGCGCCAAGCATCGTGGCGAGCGGAACCGTACGGCGAGGATTGTCAACGAGACCGGACGAGACAGAGGCCGATTCAATACCGATGAAGGCCCAGAGGCACAGCAGAACGCTGCGGCAGGTAGCATCCAAGTCAGTCGTGCCAGAGACATTCCAGTTATCCATGTAGAGCTGGGGATCAAACCAGAACCAGCCGAAAGTTGCCGTGCCGACAACAGGGATAAGGAGCGCAATAACGCCGAACGTAGTGACCTTGCCGATCATTGAGCCGCCGAAGAAGTTGAGGATCGTGAAGAACCACACCACCGCGACGCAGGCAATGCCGGCAGGAATGGGATGATTGAGAATTGGGAAGAAGACTGAGAGATAGGAAACAGCAGTAATTGCAATTGCAAGGTTGCCGATCCAGTTGGCGTGGTAATAAAGCACGCCGGTTTGATACCCGAAGGCCGGGCTAATTTCACCCGCATAAGCGACAGGACCGCCGCTTTGCGGATTCACTGTAGATAGACGGGCATATACATATGCAAGCGACAACGCGCCAAACATAGCAATCAGCCAACCAAACAGTGCAACAGAACCAATACTGGCGAGATTTGAGGGAAGCAGGGCGATGCCGCTACCCATCATGTTACCGGCAACAATGCCAGTACATGCAAATAGTCCGATTTTTTTCCCAGATGACATTTTGTGCCCCAGAAGTTGATGAAAAAACATCTTCAAAACGAACCGGCTTCCTTCTTCTCGCCGAACCATGCTGAAGCTGTTGCAGCAATATTGAACTTTTAGGGCCTTTAAAGCCTCATAGAAATATAAAAAAGCAATCACATAACAAACATTTGTCGATTGTTATGTATATTTCATATATTTCAACTAGTTAATTGATATCAATTTCATATAACAGTCCTCATAAAACCTATCTTTTTCTGAAATAGACAGATTATTGATACTAAATTAACGCCATATTGATAAAGATATCTTCCTGATTAATTCCAAACAATAGGAATGCATCACCCAAACTTTATATTTTCATTCATTACAATAGACAATTAAAGGACCTTTTGGGTTAACAATTAAGCGTTAACACCAAGACCGTAAAACTGCAATTAACGCAATTCCAATTGACCCTTAAAACATTTTTCTAAAAAGAATAGACAGGCCTTTATTTCTTTAACTTATTAGCCAAATCATTTTTGCTGTGATGAATGCTCAAAATAAATAAATTTCATAGACTTGCAGTACTGACGACCTTAGGCATAAAGTTCCTTCTTCATCTCCAAAGCCTCGAACCTCATGCAGACAGCCAACCTTTCACCGGCACCCACCTCAATTCCCTATCGAGGACGATTCGCGCCGTCTCCTACCGGGCGGCTTCATGCCGGGAGTCTTGCTGCGGCATTGGCCAGTTGGCTTGACGCTCGTGCGCATGGCGGGATATGGCTCGTGCGCATTGAAGACATTGACCCTCCGCGAGATGTACCCGGAGCCGGAGAAGCCATCATTAAAGCGTTGGCACGCTTTGGCATGACCTCTGATGAGCCCATTCTCTGGCAGCATGACCGCTTAAAGGCCTATGCGGACGCGCTCGCCAAACTGACTGCTGAGGGCTTTATCTACGGCTGCGCCTGCTCACGCAAAGAAATTCAGCTCGCTGACCGGTGACGCCGTCTGCCGATTGGCGTGTATCCGGGCACCTGTCGACACGGCACTCAGGAGCGCCCAGTGCGTGCACTTCGATTCCGCGTGCCCGCAGGCAATGTCCGATTCCATGACCGTCGCTTAGGCGACTATCTGCAAAATGTTGAGAAAACCGTGGGAGATTTCGTTCTGAAGCGCGCCGACGGGTTTTGGGCCTATCAGCTTGCCGTCGTCGTTGACGATCTTTACCAAGGCGTCACCGACATCGTGCGCGGTGCGGATCTGATAGACAACACGCCGCGGCAAATATTGCTCACCCAAGCGCTCGGCGCCGCACCATTGCGCTATTTCCATATCCCACTCGTGCTCAATGACCGCGGGGAAAAACTGTCCAAACAGGCCGGTGCAGCCCCCATTGATAATGAAGAACCATTGCCTGCACTCGAAGCAGCGTTCGAACATCTGGGATTTCAACGATTGGGCGCCGATTCAGTATCGAGTTTTCTCCAAAAAGCCGTGCCGTTGTGGCAAGAACGCTGGGGCCGCTGATTCAAACGCAAGAGGCAGAACGGTCATCATGCTCTTCCAACACAAGGAATTGGATAGTGATGCCGAGCCATTTCGATCGATGCCCGCCTCTTCCGAGCAGGCAGATACCGCACGATGCTGAAAAATCGTGCTTCATCGATTCATTTTCAGTGAAATTAATTGATATTTCCGCTCAACCGCATGGTCTTTGAGTGCGGTAAGTTTCCACTGCAGCTGCTTGCCTGGTGTTCTGCGGGCAGAGCTCTTCTTCACAACAGGCCGGATAGCTGGATATCCCTCGAATCCATCTGCCCTGGTCGCAATCATCATCTTTGCTGTTGAGATCGGACTTAAATTTGCAGAATTTCAGCTGCGGCATTATTGATGCCGCAGAATTGACTGTGTGAGTTCTTAGACTGCAAAGTGAAAAAAAGGACGTTAATCGTTCAGCCTTATGGAGCACCTAAAGCTCACGATTAACGCCCATCCGAAGAAGCTGTGCGGCAGACGTGCGGGTCCCAACCATCCGCACGTCCGCCTTTCACAGACTCAAAATCATTTCTGCCATCAAACCTCGTCAACCGTTGCGATGGGCCGCACAGCCGCTTTGCGCTGATTCAAGGTGAGCCACAGTCCGCCGCTCAGCACGGCAGCCGCAGTGCTCCAGGAGAGCAAAAGACTCCCATTCGTCAATCCCGCCGTTAAATAACCGGCGCCGGCAGCAAAGGCCGTGAGCAGCGCATAGGGCAGCTGCGTTGCCGCATGTTCCATTACCGGACAGCCTGAACTTGCAGCCGAAAGCACTGAAGTATCTGAGATGGGTGAGGAGTGGTCGCCGAAAACAGAACCAGCCAGCACGGCACCCAACACAACAAAGACCATTGACGGATCCACGGCATATGCAATCGGCACCAAAATCGGAACGAGGATGCCAAAAGTCGCCCAGGAAGCACCGGTTGCAAAAGAAAGCACGCAGGCTGCCGCAAAACAGATGAAGGGGAAGAGCTGCATCACATCGCCGCCAAAACTTGTAACCAGCCCTTCAACGTACTGCGCTGACATTAATAGATCACGGCATATCCCCGAGAGCGTCCACGCCAGCACCAGGATGATGTTGGCCGGCAGCATCAGCTTCATGCCGTTCACGGCGCCGTCCATGCACTTCGTAAATGAAAGGACGCGGCGCGGCACGTAGAGCAATATGGTCGCAGCGAGCGTGCCAAACCCAGCCCAGCAGAGCGCCGAAGAAGATGACGATGCGCCGATCGCCGCGCCGAATTGATACTTTGTCGGGCCATCTGACCAAAAACCGCCCGAATATAAAAGCGAAGCGAAGGAAAAGATGAGAAGCAGCGCAATCGGGAAAATCATTTCCAGAAGCCCGCCGTTCCCAGTCGACTCGGTCTGCTCTTCATCCTGCGTGAGGTTCTCCGCTTTCTCTGCCTCAGCTTCAGCGGTCAGCATGGGACCGAAATCTCTGCCCCGCCAAATCAGAAATACCACAAGCGCAATGGTGAGAATCGCATAGAAGTTCCATGGGATAGCCGCCATAAACGCAGCCATGGACTGATCCTCGAGCGGCGTGCTTTTCAACGAAGCCGCTACCGCAGCTGCCCATGAGGACACCGGCGCAATGATGCAAACGGGAGCTGCCGTTGAGTCAACGATCCATGCCAGCTTGGCACGAGCTACTCGACAGCGGTCGGTCAGAGGCTTCATCACAGTGCCGACAAATAAGCAGCTGAAGTAGTCGTCAATAAACACAAGACAGCCAAGCCCGCAAGCCGAAAGCAAGGACTTCCGCTTCGTCTTCATTCGCCGCCCGGCCCATTCC
>OCAA01001656.1_pt1 | contig 10615 bp, 9 predicted proteins | sample 1538241 | NCBI WGS metagenome assembly OCAA01 (sample SAMEA2580241, study PRJEB22360) | human gut metagenome | biome: human gut; feature: human-associated habitat; material: faeces | place: Denmark | collected 2008/2010
AAATGTGTATTTGAAAGGAGATAATCATGGGAAAACCAACCGGATTTTTAGAATATGAACGTGTAGAAGCTAAGGCAGTTGCACCAAAGGAAAGAATAAAGAATTTTAATGAGTTTCATACACCACTTTCAGAAGCAGAACAGAGATGCCAGAGCGCCCGTTGTATGGACTGTGGCGTTCCATTCTGCCAGTCTGGTATGACTATAAAGGGAATGACAAGCGGCTGTCCTCTTAACAACCTTATACCAGAGTGGAATGACCTTGTATACACAGGAAACTGGGAGCAGGCTTATAACAGATTACATAAGACAAGTAACTTCCCAGAGTTTACAAGCCGTGTATGTCCAGCTCTTTGTGAGAAAGCATGTACATGCGGTCTTAATGGTGATGCAGTATGTACGAAGGAAAATGAGATGGCTATTATAGAGCATGCCTATGCTAACGGACTTGCAGGTCCTAAGCCACCAAAGGCAAGAACTGGAAAGAGAATAGCTGTCATAGGCTCAGGCCCTTCAGGACTTGCAGTGGCAGACCAGTTAAACCAGAGAGGTCATCTTGTTACGGTATATGAAAGAGCTGACAGAATAGGTGGACTTTTAAGATATGGAATACCTAATATGAAGCTTGAAAAGCACATTATCGACAGAAAGCTTAATGTTATGAAGGATGAAGGCGTTGAGTTTGTAACAGAGGCAAACATCGGACAGAACATCAAAGCCAAGAAGATAATGGATGATTATGATGCAGTTGTACTTGCTGTTGGTGCATCTAATCCAAGAGATATCAATGCGCCGGGAAGAGATGCTGACGGAATATATTTCGCAGTGGATTTTCTTACAGCTACAACTAAGAGCCTTCTTGACTCAGACCTTACAGACGGTAAGTATATCAGTGCCAAGGATAAAAATGTCATCGTAATCGGTGGTGGTGACACTGGTAATGACTGTGTTGGTACATGTATAAGACATGGCTGTAAGTCAGTGACACAGCTTGAGATGATGCCTAAGGCACCGGATGTAAGAAGTGAGTCTAATCCATGGCCACAGTGGCCTCTTGTCTGCAAGACGGATTATGGTCAGGAAGAAGCTATAGCGGTATTTGGACATGACCCAAGAATATATACAACTACTGTAAAGGAATTCAAGAAGGATAAGAAAGGCAAGCTTTGCAAGGTTGTTACTGTCCAGCTTGAGTCAAAGGTAGATGAGGCAACTGGAAGAAGAATGATGGTTCCAGTAGACGGAACAGAGAAAGAGCTTCCTTGTGAACTTGTTCTTATCGCAGCAGGTTTCCTTGGAACCCAGAAGTATCTTACAGATGCATTTGGTGTTGAAGTAAACCAGAGAACCAACATCAAGACAGATGATGGAAAGTTCGCAACTAATGTTGCAGGTGTATTCGCCGCCGGCGACTGCCACACAGGCCAGTCACTTGTCGTAAAGGCTATCAGACAGGGCAGGGACTGTGCAAGAGAAGTGGATAAGTATCTGATGGGATATACTAATCTGTAATGTGTGTGATGCGGTTAGCCTGCTTAATCAGGAAATTACAGGAATGAAAATGTTAAAAGTAAAGTAAGTTTATATTAAGTAGTCAGTGCGTGAGTTTGCAATGTGAAAAACATGCGCTGGCTGCTTTTTTAGTGGAATATAGAATAACATTTATTGATGGGAGTTTAAAGATACCGTCAACGCTGTCAACAAAGACAGTATTATCAATATGAAAATAAGCAGATTGAAACCTGTATTGATATATGCAGAAAATTTTCGTATACTTAAAATAGTTTGACTTAAAGCCTTGGAGGAGGTTCTGAAAACTAATAATAATACGAGGTGAGTGTGATATATGAAAAACAGAGTAAACGGTATATTCAGAAAAGTATGCAATATCCTTGAATGGATAATCTCAGCAATACTTGTAGTTGTTGTTGTAGTTATGTGTGTGAGGTTTGTGTTTGAACTTGGCGGGATGTTTGACAGTGCGCCAGTTGAGTTTTTTGAAACATTTGTATCAGATATTATGACACTGGCAGTCGGTGTGGAGCTTATTAAGATGTTATCGCAGCATACACCGGCAACAGTTGTGGAAGTGCTTATGTTCGCGATAGCAAGAGAGATGGTGACACATCACGATTCTGCAATTAACACGGCAATAGGAGTTATGTCAATATGTGTACTTTTTGCTACAAGAAAGTTTTTCTTCTGTAAGAATGATTATGATGAGAAAGATGAACATTAAAGATATTAGATTTAATATTTTACTATCAAAGTAAACGAATAAAACATCCCCACTGATTATATCTGCGTGATTTAATGATACGATATATTAACAAAGCTGATTGTCAGGTATGTAATATCGAAATGTTAAAATAAATATAAATTATAAAAAATATATTGGCAAATCAGCGCCGGATGTGATACAATCCATTAGTATGTACTTTGTACGATAGAAAAAGAGACTTCATATATATTTTAAGGAGGATTTATAAACAATGAGTTTTAAAGTTGAAAACATGGAAGAGAAGAATATGGTTAAGCTCGTGATTGAAGCTACTGCTGAAGAATTTGAAGCAGGCCTTAACACAGCTTTTAATAAGAATAAGAACAAAATCAGCGTTCCTGGTTTCAGAAAAGGTAAGGCACCAAGAAAGATGGTAGAAAAGCTTTACGGTGCAGAAATCTTCTACGAAGATGCAGCTAACGCTATCATTCCTGATGCTTATGCTAAGGCAGCAGATGAGAGTGAATTAGAAATCGTTTCTCAGCCTAAGATTGATGTAGTTCAGATTGAAGCTGGCAAGCCATTTATCTTTGAAGCAGTTGTAGCTGTTAAGCCAGAAGTTGAACTTGGACAGTATAAGGGTGTTGAAGTAGCTAAGTGTGATACAGAAGTTACAGATGCAGACGTTGAAGAAGAGTTAAAGAAGGCTCAGGATAAGAATTCAAGAATTGTTACTGTAGAAGACAGAGCAGTTAAAGATGGCGATATGACAACTATCGACTTTGAAGGCTTTGTTGATGGCGAAGCATTTGAAGGCGGTAAGGGTGAAGATTATCCTCTTACAATTGGTTCTCATTCATTCATCGATAACTTTGAAGAGCAGATTATCGGTATGAACATCGGCGATGAGAAGGAAATCAACGTAACATTCCCAGAAGAATATCACGCTGAAGAATTAAAGGGTAAGCCAGCTATGTTCAAGGTTAAGGTTAAGGAAATCAAGGAAAAGGTTCTCCCAGAACTTGATGATGATTTTGCTCAGGATGTATCTGACTTTGATACACTTGCTGAATACAAGGAAGACCTTAAGAAGACTATAGCTACACGTAAGGAAAATGAAGCTAAGGCTAAGAAGGAAGACGAAGCTATCGCTAAGATTATCGAATCTTCTAAGATGGATATTCCAGAAGCTATGATTAATACACAGGTTAACAGAATGTTAGAAGACTTTGCTCAGAGATTACAGGCTCAAGGCTTATCAGTAGAGCAGTACTTCCAGTATACAGGTGTTACAGCAGAGAAGATTATTGAAGATATGAAGCCACAGGCTGTTAAGAACATCCAGTCAAGACTTGTTCTTGAGGCCGTTGTTAAGGCTGAAAATATCGAAGTATCTGATGCTGAATTTGAAGAAGAGCTTAACAAGATGGCTGAACAGTATAAGATGGAAATCGAAAAGATTAAGGAATTCATGGGCGAATATGAGTCTAAGCAGATTAGAGAAGATATCGCTATCCAGAAGGCTGTTGATGTTATCGTTAACTCAGTAGTTGAGAAATAATAACTTTAATTGATTATTATGACGTTAAGTGGCGGGTATTGATATAATTTAATTGATACCCGCGGCATAATATAAGACAGGGAGGCAATAATATGAGTTTTGTACCTTATGTCATTGAACAGAATAGCCGTGGAGAGAGGTCATATGATATCTATTCACGTCTTCTTAAAGACAGAATTATATTTTTAGGTGAAGAGGTAACAGATGTTTCTGCTAACCTTGTTGTTGCACAGATGTTATTCCTTGAGGCAGAAGACCCAAGTAAGGATATACATTTCTATATCAACAGCCCAGGCGGTTCAGTATCGGCTGGTTTTGCGATATATGATACTATGCAGTATATCAAGTGCGATGTTTCAACAATATGTATAGGTATGGCAGCCAGTATGGGAGCATTCCTTCTTTCTGGCGGTACTAAGGGTAAGAGACTTGCACTTCCTAATGCTGAGATTATGATTCATCAGCCTTCAGGCGGAGCCAGAGGTCAGGAAACAGAAATCAGAATAGTTGCAGAGAATATCTTAAAGACTAGAAATAAGTTAAATGAGATACTTGCAGCTAATACAGGTAAATCAGTAGAAGAAATCTCTCGGGATACAGAACGTGATAACTATATGACTGCTCAGGAAGCAGTTGCATATGGCCTTATCGACAGCGTAGTTGAAAAGAGATAGTTACTTAAGGGGACTGTTGCTTTTCGCACAGTCCCCTGTTGTTTATAAGTTAAAAGAGCGTTACGGATAGAATATCATTGGACATGATTTGTTAATATGCTAATAATATAATAAAGTGTGTTTGATGTGATATTTAGAGTGAGGCAATATATTATTATGTATTATTTATTAATGCATAGCAGACCGGAGGAATTATGGCAGGCAAGATTAAAGATGGAGAGTTAAGATGCTCATTCTGTGGTAAGACTCAGGATAAGGTTAAGAAGCTTATTCAGGGACAGAATGGTGTGTTTATATGTGATGAGTGTATTGGAATATGTTCAGATATACTTGACGAGGAGTTTGAGGCAGAAGATGAGCAGGCAGTAGAAGGGCTTGATATCAATCTTTTGAAGCCTAAGGAAATAAAAGAATTCCTTGACGATTATGTAATAGGACAGGATGAAGCTAAGAAAGTTTTATCAGTGGCTGTTTATAATCATTATAAGAGAATATTATCAGCAAAGGATGTGGATGTAGAACTTCAGAAGAGTAATATCCTTATGTTAGGACCTACAGGTTCTGGTAAGACATTTCTTGCACAGAATCTTGCAAGACTTCTGAATGTACCATTTGCGATAGCAGATGCCACAACTCTTACAGAGGCCGGATATGTAGGTGAGGATGTGGAAAATATCCTTCTTAAGCTTATTCAGGCTGCTGATTATGATATAGAGAAAGCACAGTATGGAATTATATATATTGATGAGATAGATAAGATAACTAAGAAGTCAGAAAATGTTTCAATAACAAGAGATGTTTCTGGTGAGGGTGTACAGCAGGCGCTTCTTAAGATTCTTGAAGGAACAGTAGCATCAGTACCACCTCAGGGTGGAAGAAAGCATCCACAGCAGGAGCTTATTCCTATAGATACAACTAATATACTGTTTATCTGTGGTGGAGCATTTGACGGACTTGAGAAGATTATAGAGTCAAGAATGGACCAGAGTACAATTGGTTTCAATTCACAGATTAAGGAAAAGACAGCAACTGAGGATATTGGTGAAATGTTCCATAAGGCACTGCCACAGGATCTTATAAAGTTTGGCCTTATTCCTGAGTTTGTAGGCCGTGTGCCGGTTGTTGTAGCACTTGACTCACTTGATGAAAAAGCACTTGTACGTATTCTTCGAGAGCCTAAGAATGCTATACTTAAGCAGTATAAGGCACTCCTTAGCCTTGATGAGGTTGACCTTGAGTTCGAGGATGATGCTGTTAAGGAAATAGCGCATAAGAGCTTTGAGAGAAAGACGGGAGCCAGAGGACTTCGTTCTATACTTGAGTCAGTTATGAATGAGGTTATGTATGAGGTTCCATCTGATGAAACTATCGCTAGATGTATTATAACAAAGGATGCAGTTCTTGGAACAGGTAAGCCGGTTATAGAATACAGAACACAGATGGTAGGAAGCAGTAACGAAGGTGGTATTGCTGGAAGCAGTTTTGTGGATGCTGACGGCATTGAAGTTAAGAGAGCATAATAATTATGAATATGATTACATTACCAGTAATTGCGTTAAAAAGTATGACCGTGTTGCCTGACATGGTCATACATTTTGATATAAGCAGAAAAAAATCTAAACAGGCGGTGGAGGATGCACTTGCTGCAGATGAAAAGGTGTTACTTCTTACACAGAAGGATGCACAGGTAGAGAGTCCACAGCCAGAGCAATTATATAAAACAGGAACAGTAGCTGTTATAAAGCAGGTTATAAAGCTTCCAAACAAGCTTGTGCGTGTTCAGGTGGAAGGTCTGCATAAAGCACATGCAATAGAGATAACAGATACTAAAAAGTGCATAAGAGCGGTGGCAGAGGTTCAGGAAAGTTATATAAATGAGCCTGATGAAGTTACTGACAAGGCTATAATTCTTGGCATGAGAGAACTGCTAAAGCAGTACGGTGAATCTAACCATGGAAGTAATAAGGAACTTTTAAAGTACTGGCTGGGTCTTGATGATGCAAGAGAACTTATGCTTAAGATATGCGCTGATTTTCCTATGGAATATACAGACAGGCAGACTCTTCTTGAGATGGATGATATATTAGACATATATGAATATATTGCAAGGATGCTTATAGAGTTGACTAATGCGTATAAGATAAAGGAAGAACTTGCACTTAAGGTTAAATCTAAGGTCGATAATAACCAGAGAGAATATATTATAAGAGAACAGTTAAATGTACTTAATCAGGAACTTGGGCAGGATGAGTATTCAGAAACTGAGGAGTTTGATACTCAGATAGCCGGACTTAATGCGCCTGATAATATAAAAGAAAAGCTCCATAAGGAAGTGAAAAGACTTAAGAACCTGTCTAAGGGTTCGTCAGAGGTAAATGTTGAAAGAACATATATTGAAAACTGTCTTGCACTTCCTTGGAATAAGAAGTCAGAGGACAACAAAGATATAGTAAATGCAAGAAAAGTGCTTGATGCCGACCATTATGGCATGAAGGATGTAAAGGACAGAATTATAGAGTCTCTTGCGGTAAGAAATATAACATCAAAGTCAGATGCGCCAATATTATGTCTTGTCGGTCCGCCGGGAACAGGTAAGACGTCTATAGCACGTTCGGTTGCCAATGCGCTTAATAAGAAGTATATAAGAGTATGTCTTGGTGGCGTGAGGGACGAAGCTGAGATAAGAGGACACAGGAAAACTTATGTTGGTGCGATGCCGGGAAGAATTATTGAAGGTCTTAAGCAGGCAAAGACATCTAATCCGCTTATGCTTTTAGATGAGATAGATAAGATAAGTAACGATTATAGGTCAGATACAGCTTCTGCGCTGCTTGAGGTGCTTGACAGTGAGCAGAATTCACATTTTGTCGACCATTATATCGAACTTCCGGTTGACCTTTCGGATGTACTTTTCATAGCTACAGCTAACGACCTTTCAACAGTGAGCACACCTCTGCTTGACAGAATGGAGATAATAGAAGTTCCGGGTTATACATTGAATGAGAAAATGCACATAGCAAAGGAACATCTTGTAAAGAAGCAGATAGCAAAGAACGGCCTTACAGCCTCAATGCTTAAGATATCTGACAGCGCGCTTAAACGTATAATAGACGGTTATACAAAGGAAGCCGGAGTGCGTGAGCTTGAAAGACAGATAGCCAGGATATGCCGTAAGGCAGTAACGCAGGCTTACGAAGAAGGGATGTATACACCGGATGGTAAGAGAAATACAGAGATTAAGAAATGTATACGAATTACAGATAAAAATCTTGCAGATTATCTTGGAAAAGTGAAGTACAGACCAGATAAGGCTAATAAACGTCCTGAGGTCGGCGTTGTAAGAGGTCTTGCGTGGACAAGTGCCGGAGGTGAGACGCTTGAGATAGAAGTTAATGTTATGGCAGGCAATTCTGAACTTAAGCTTACAGGCAATATGGGCGATGTTATGAAAGAGTCAGCTATGATAGCTTATTCACTTGTAAGGTCACTTACTATGTCGGGAAAGTACAAGGTTGACAGTGAATTTTATGATAAGCATAATCTTCATCTGCATATTCCTGAAGGTGCAGTTCCTAAAGATGGACCATCTGCGGGTGTTACTATGACAACTGCCATATTATCAGCAGTTACAGGAATACCAGTAAGGGCAGATGTCGCCATGACAGGTGAGATTACGCTTCGTGGAAAGGTGCTTCCTATAGGAGGTCTTAAAGAAAAGCTTCTTGCAGCCAAGATGGCAGGTATGAAGACCGTACTTGTTCCAGAGGAGAATAAGTCAGATGTTGAGGAACTGGAGGCTGAGATAACAGACGGACTTTCTATCGTGTATGTAGAAAATATAAGTCAGGTGATAAAAGAAGCTCTGTTTACAAAGTAAGAATTGTGTATTTCTAACAAGGGCGTAATTATGCAATATTTTAAAATTACGCATTTATAATTATATAAATAAAATAGAAAAATTTTATAGACGTAGTGGAATATGAATTACAAAGAAAGGAGTGTTGTTATGGTTATCAAAAAGGTAAATCTTGATATAGTTATCGGTGTGACAAGTGCCATACCGGATACAGAATATCCAGAAGTTGCATTTGCAGGTAAGTCTAATGTTGGTAAGTCATCGCTTATCAATTCGCTTATGAACAGAAAGTCTTATGCAAGAACATCTTCACAGCCGGGTAAGACACAGACTATTAATTTTTATAATATTAATGACTGTATGTACCTTGTTGACCTTCCTGGATATGGTTATGCGAACGCAAGTCCAGCGGTTAAAGCAAAGTGGGGCAAGATGATAGAGAAGTATCTTAGAAAGTCAGCTAATCTTAAACAGGTATTTCTTCTGGTGGATATAAGACATGATCCATCAGAGAACGATAAGATGATGTATAACTGGATAGTTGATAATGGCTTCAGACCTGTTATCATAGCCACAAAGCTTGACAAGCTGAAAAGAAGTCAGGTGGCTAAGCATGTTAAGGCTGTAAGAACTGGATTAGGTCTTAGGGAAGACGATATTCTTATATCATTTTCATCAGAAACAAAGCAGGGACTTGATGTGCTGTGGGAGACAGTAGAGTCTTATATAGGATAATTGAATGTAATATTTGACAATGTTTATGGATAATATTTAAAATGTCGAATTATGTTGTTTTTAGTAAAGAAAAGTAGTATAGTGATTTATGATATTATTTTAATATGATGTAAGGGTCAAAAAGTTGTTAGTGTTTGTGCAATAAGACTTTTGAAATTGTGACCTTAGCATTTTAATAAAAGATAAAGGTTAAGACCTGATTAGGAGGAAATACTTATGTTGACAGTTTCAATTTTACTTAATTCGGTGGAAAAGGTTCAGAGATTTGTAAGCAAGATAAGCAGGTATTCATGCAGTTTTGATGTGGAGAGTGGTAACAGCTATGTAGATGGCAAGTCGCTTGTTGGCTTATTCAGTCTTGATATCAGCAGACCGTTACAGCTTACTATCAATGGTGGAGAAAGCGAAATTGAAGATGTGTTAAGGGATATTAATGAGTTTATGCAGTATTAAGCATTAGTTAAGGATGTATCATCTTAAGCAGGTTTAAATATTAGGAAATAAAAATATGAAAAAAATATCAATAGTATTATTGGTTGTGATTATGGCGGTATCGCTTGCTGCATGCGGCAGGAATACAGGTACATCATCTGACCAGCAGAATAGTAATGAAGAGCAGCTTACAGGAAAGCATCACGTTGTTATAGCTGTTAAGGATTATGGAAATATAAGTGTAGAGCTTGATGCAGATGCAGCACCAATTACAGTTACTAACTTTGTTACACTTGCAAAAAGTGGTTTTTATGACGGACTTACATTTCATAGGATTATAAGCGGTTTTATGATACAGGGTGGAGACCCTCTTGGCGATGGTACAGGTGGTTCGGATACTAAGATAAAAGGTGAATTCTCGGATAATGGAGTGTCTAATAAACTGACACATAAGAGAGGTGCTATATCAATGGCACGTTCAAGCAGCAATAATAGTGCAAGTTCACAGTTTTTTATAGTTCATAAGGACAGCAGATATCTTGATGGAAAATATGCATGCTTTGGTTATGTAACAGATGGCATGGATGTAGTGGACAAGATATGTCAGAATGTTAAGCCTGTTGATGATAATGGAAAGGTCAACAAAGGGGACCAGCCGGTTATCGAGAAAATAACAGTTGTTGACTAATGTTTACATAAGAATTGCTTAAAAACAAAAAGAGAAAATAAAAGGAACGATTACTTTACAAATATAATAGTAATCGTTCCTTTTTGACATTTATATAGTGCGGAAAATGGGACTTGAACCCACACGTGGTAACCCACACAAGAATCTGAATCTTGCTCGTCTGCCATTCCGACATTTCCGCTAACTCATTTATTTTATGATAATATGGATGAATTGTCAAGATGAATACGGATATATCATATAAAATATTACATATAATGTCATGATTAAAATATTTTTAAATATGATAAGGAGCTTAAGAAAGATGTCCAGACACTTAAGACAGTTTATAATGAAATATATTAGAAAAAATAGTCAATATAACAAAAAAGAAGCCTTATCAGCTTCCTTTAAGTAGTGCAGTCGGCGGGACTTGAACCCGCACCCAAGCAATATGGACTAGATCCTTA
>OCAA01001658.1_pt1 | contig 10608 bp, 10 predicted proteins | sample 1538241 | NCBI WGS metagenome assembly OCAA01 (sample SAMEA2580241, study PRJEB22360) | human gut metagenome | biome: human gut; feature: human-associated habitat; material: faeces | place: Denmark | collected 2008/2010
CCGCCGTTGGTGCGGCAATAGCGTCAGGGACGCTCTCAAAACTCGCGGATACAAGCACTTTTTGCGTATATTCATGCTGTATCTGCGAGTTTTGAGAGCGCGATTTTACGCGACGACGAAATCCGACACGTCTTTGATCAGGTCGAAGGCGTCATCACCGCGTGTGGTGAGCACTCGCAGACAGATGCCGTTGACGGCGCGGCTGACTCCCAGCTCGCCGGGGAAACCTATGGCGTCCGCGTGGGATCGGATGTAGTCGATGAGTTCGTTTTCCGCCTTGATACGGGCGGCCTCGATGCGGGTGCGCACCGCTTCGGCCGACATGTCGGGATCAGCCGCCGTTGCTGGCTCCGCCGTGGCGCCTGCGGCATCCCGTGGCGCAGGCGGCGACGTGAGCGGATCGACCTCCGGCACATGCGCGTACAGCACGCCGCAGTGGGTGAAATTCCGCCACATGCCCAGTTCCGTATAGTCGAGCTGTCGCCGATCGGTCTGCTGGCCACCGACGATGCGTAGGGTGAATGGGGTGCCGAGGACTCCATGAGCGCGACGGGGCTGAATTATGTGCCGCAGTACATCGCCCACGGTTTCCGCTGTCTGCTGTACGTCTCGTCCCATCAGCAGCAGCGTGTTGCGGATTCAACGGGGTGAGAAAGAAAAAGAGAATGCGCCGAACCACGAAAGCGCCTGTCGGCGCAAAGGCCGCTCGCAGCGGCAAAAAATGGAGCCCGGGGCTATGCATGGCCCGACGCGGATATCAGTATATCCGGGTTTGCCCTGTTACGCTGTCCGCGTGTTGCGCCGGCTCAGTCCAGTTTGCCGCGACGCCACAGCTGCGCTCCGTGGCGGAAATCCTTGGACGTGGCGATGAGATTGCCGGCGGTGTGCATCAGCTTGGCGCTGCGGGAGCGCATGACATGGACTTCGGCCAGGTCTGCGGCGGTCGCGGTTTCGGAGCCGGCCTTTTGCCGCTGGTGCGGTTTTGGGGGCCGGCCTGGGCCCCGGCCTGCCGCACCATGTGCCGCGCTTCGACGCGCAATCCCTGCGCCACCACGTCGACGAACGCGCTCGCCCTCTCCAGAGCCACGGCGAAATCGCCGGTGAACGCGCCTGCGAGAATCGAATCTGCCGTATGTGTGATGTCCGCTTCGGTGGGTGCCTGGTCGACGCCTGCGATGGCCGACGCGGCGGTCGCCACCGGTTCGCCGAGCCGCCACAGCCGCGAGATCAGATCGCGGTCGCGCCGCATCCATGAGCGCAACGTGTACAGCCGCCACATGATGCCCGGCAGCGAGTCGGGTTCCGACCGGCTCCACAGTTCGGCGATCATGTCCACGCCTTCGCGGTCGACCAGCGTCAGCACCCGTTCCACAACCTGCGGATCAGCGGAGTGATGCACGCGGTCGAGCAGAGCGGCCGCCGATGCGTGACTCATTTCGCTGACCACGCTGGGATCGGCGCCTCCGGCGATGCCCTCGATGAGACCGGGGTCGATCTGCCCGGGGCGCGATGGCCGCGGCGAGCCGGTCGGCGTGAATCCCGTGCGGCTGGGAACGACGGAGCCTGAACCAAAATGCATGCTAGTAGACAAGTGGCGTGACCTTCTGAATGTCGATGATGGAAACGGTGTCACCGCAGGGTACCACGAACAGCGCGATGGCGGTGCCGGTCGGCATGTACGGCGAGGACGGAATCAGCCGTTTCATCAGCGATTTCGTTGCGCACAGTTCGCGCAGATGCCCGAAAATACCGCCGATGACCGGACGATGCATGCAGACCGCGGTCGCACTGTGACGCTGCAACGTATTTTTCAGCTCCTTGTGGAAGCACTGCCACGCCGCTTCCGGATCGGCGGCGAACGCGTCCTCGGTGAGCGGTTCGGCCGTATGCAGCGGCAATCCGGTCTGCCATGACAGCATCTGTATGGTCTGCTGGCAGCGCAGCCACGGCGAGGTGACCAGCCGCGTGGGATTGTAGCAGGCGAGCTCACGGTCGAGCGAATACGCCATCGACGCTCCGCGCGGCGTGATGGGACGCTTGTCGTCGGTACCCGTCCACTGCTTGCGGGGCTCGGCCTTGCCGTGACGCACCAGCAGCAGCATGTCGCCGTCCAGCGCGCCTTCCTCCACACGGTCGACGAACAACGCGAGAATATCGCGGTCGGTCGAATGGGTGAGCATACGCCGCGCGCGCTGCACGCTCACCCACATGACGCTGTCGATCTCGCCCACGTCAGCGCGATGCACGGGGCCGAACGCGTCGGCCCGCCGCACGGCGTCCTCGGGGTCGATCGGCCTTGCCATCCAGAAGAGAATGTGCTTCGTGTCGACGGTTCGATCCTTGGAACGGCGGGTTTTCTTGCCTTCCTCGGCAAGCGGGTATTCGATTTCGCCGAGGAACGGTCCGAGCGCGACCGGCACTCCGGTCTCTTCGCTGACCTCGCGTACCGCCGCATGGCGGTGGGTCTCGTTGAGCTCCAGCTTGCCTTTCGGCCAGCTCCAATCGTCGTATTTTGGCCGGTGCACGATGCACACTTCAAGCGTATCGAAGTCAGCCAGTCGGGATGCCGCGGACGTCTGCCGCCCGTCGTCCGAGAACTTCATCCATCCTTGAAAATCAGTATTGCGGCGATACAGCACCGCGCCTGCAGCTTCTACGATTTTCACCTCACCACTCACCCTTCCATTATGCCTCACCGGCTGCATGACTACGTTGTTTCTCGTCTGTAATGACGATGGCCGGCCCTTGCGGGTCGGCCATCGGCTTATGCACCTACTGTACCTCGTGCGCCGCTTGTCTTGCGGAAGATGCGGTGCACGAGGCTCGTGCCGGATGCCCTATCGGGCGCCCGGCCGGGTGCCATGTCAGTTGTTGGTGCGCGGGCGGCGCTGGTGCTTGCGGATGAGATATTCCTGGCTGTCCACCAGCGGGCGGCCTTCGTCGTCGCGCGAATGATGGATGTACGTGCCGTCGGGCTGCATGTGCCAGGAGGCCGTGGAGTCGGACATCTGCAGGTCCACATAGCGAATCAGCTCGTCAATCTGCTCGGGCGCGGTGACGCGGACCAGCGCCTCGACGCGGCGGTCGAGGTTGCGGTGCATCAGGTCGGCCGAGCCGATCCACACTTCCGGGCCGGAGATGGGGCCTTCGCCGATCTGCGGGCCGTCGGAGTTGCAGAAGGCGTAGATGCGGCTGTGCTCCAGGAACCGGCCGAGGATCGAACGCACGCGGATGTTGTCGGACATGCCGGGCACGCCGGGCTTGAGTGCGCAGATGCCGCGCTCGACGATGTCGATCTTGACGCCGGCCTGGCTGGCGCGGTACAGCGCGTCGATGGTCTTCTCGTCGACGAGCGAGTTGACCTTGATTTTGATCCAGGCTTCCTTGCCGGCCTTGGCGGCGTCCTCCTCGCGGCGGATGCGCTGAATCAGGCCGGTACGCACGGTGCGCGGGGCGACCAGCAGGCGGTGGAAGCTGGACTTCGGCGCGTAGCCGCTCAGTTGGTTGAACAGGCGGGTCAGGTCCTGACCGACCACCGGGTCGCAGGTGAGCAGGCCGAGGTCCGTGTACAGGCGGGCGGTCTTCGGGTTGTAGTTGCCGGTGCCCACGTGGCAGTAGCGTTTGAGGCCGTCCTGCTCCTGGCGGACGACTTCGATGAGCTTGCAGTGGGTCTTAAGGCCGACGATGCCGTAGACGACGTGCACGCCGGCGCGTTCGAGCTTGCGGGCCCAGGCGATGTTGGCGTCCTCGTCGAAGCGCGCCTTGATCTCGACCAGCGCCAGCACCTGCTTGCCGGCGTGGGCCGCGTCGATCAGCGCGTCGATGATCGGCGAGTTGGAGCTGGTGCGGTACAGGGTCTGCTTGATGGCCAGCACGCGCGGGTCGGCGGCCGCTTGGGCGAGGAACGCCTGCACCGACGTGGAGAACGAATCGTAGGGGTGGTGCAGCAGGATGTCGCGCTCGCGGATCGCGGCGAAGATGTCCTGTGCGCGACTCGATTCGACTTCGGCGATCTGACGGTTCGTGGTCGGGATGAACGGGCGGTTCTTGAGGTCCGGGCGGTCGAGTGACTGCAGTTCGAATAGTACGGTGAAGTCGAGCGGCGCGGGCAGGCGGTAGACCTCTTCCGGGTTGACGCCGAGCTGGTCGGCGAGCAGCTGGGAGAGGAACGGGCTGGTCGCGTCGGAGATCTCCAGGCGGATCGGCGGTCCGAAGCGGCGGCGCAGCAGCTCCTTCTCCATCGCGTTGAGCAGGTTCTCGGCGTCATCCTCTTCGACGTCGATGTCCTCGTTGCGGGTGACGCGGAACGAGCGCGCCTCCTTGATGATCATGCCGGGGAACAGGGATTCGAGGTGCGCGATGATGAGGTTCTCCAGCGTGATGAACCCGAAGCGCTCCTCGCGGCTCTCCTCGTCGGTCAGGTCGTCGACGGGGACGAGGCGGGGCATGTTGCCGGGGATCTTCACGCGGGCGAAGTGGGATTTGCCGGAGTTCGGGTTCTCCACCAGCACCGCGAGGTTCAGCGAGTTGCCGGAAATGTAGGGGAACGGGTGCGCGGGGTCGACGGCGAGCGGCGTGAGCACGGGGAAGACCTGCTGGCGGTAGTAGCGCGAGAGACGTTCCTGCTCGGTGGTAGTGAGCCGGTCCCAGCTGAGCAGTACGATGTGCTCGTCAGCGAGGGCGGGGAGCAGCTTCTCGGTGACGTAGTGCGAGTGCTCGTTCTGCAAGCGGTGCGCCTGCTCGCTGATGGCACGCAGCTGCTGGCGGGGGCTCAGGCCGCTGGCCGCGGTGACGGCGATGCCGGTGTCGATACGGCGCTTGAGGCCGGCGACGCGGACCATGAAGAATTCATCGAGGTTGGAGGCGAAGATCGCGGCGAAATTGCAGCGTTCCAGCAGCGGCTGGTCTTCGTCCTCGGCGAGTTCGAGGACTCGCTGGTTGAACTTCAGCCAGCTGAGTTCTCGGTCGAAATAGCGATCCGCGGGCAGCGGCTCTTCGCCGGCTTGCGGCTCGCGCTTGTCGGGTTTGTCTGTCTCGGCTATGTGCTCGGCGATTTGGCTGCGCAGGATAGCCTTTGAAGGTGCGTCAAATGTTTGTGCCATGTATATAACTTTATGCGAGAATATGGCAGTTTCCTATGCGGCGTGTAAGAAATTCAGCGGTTGTTTACCATTTTCGTACGGATGGGGTGTCGGGTGATGGTACGGCGACACGCCGATGGGTCGTCGGTTCCGCACACAAGTGAACAACGAACCCGTCCGATAGGAACATGAGGTGACAGTTTTCCGTCATAATTGAGCGGTATCGAACACTTGCGCAAAAAATCGCACAACGTAGTTGGGTGAGTTGCGGTATCGCGGTGTTGCGCCTAGATTATGAAGTGCAAGGACAACTTAAGAGCAGGCCCACAATAGTGTATGGTCACGAAGGACTGTTACGTTGAACGGGCAATGGAAAGACTTACCGTTACGACGATGAGGTTGTGCAGCGATCTGCTCAAGATGGACTTGCAGGAAAAACCCGCTCCGGCGGGTTTTTCCATGTGCGGCGGTCTAATGGCGAGGGTGGGCTTGGCTCGGGTTGGGGTTCGGACTGTTGGCTCCTGCTGTTCCGCGTGACTTCCTGTGTGCAATCATTGGGTTAAGTGGTCAAAAGTGTGTCTTACCCGGGTGTATTGCCGGTGTGTTGATGGGGCAGCGTGATCGTTCGGCCCGGCCTTTTCTGGCGCCGAACTCGCAATCACCGGGCTTTGGCCTTCGAAACGATATTTTTCGCCGAATCGCGGATTGCGGCGATTTCGGCCCGTGTTGCGGTGGCGATGGTGGTGGCGGACGGCAGTTGGCGGCGGGCTGTACCACACCACGTGATTTTATGCGGTTTTGAGGCTGGTGTGGCCGGGGAGGATATTGGGGTGCTTCTGGGATTGTTGGAAAATGGCGGTTCTCATGATCTGTGCTGTACCACACCATGCGATGTGAGGGTTCACATTTCATTGTGAGGCCTGCGGAAAAGCCACACAATGCAATCTTCGTGTGTTTTTCCTCTGGTGTGGCACGCCGGTGGTTATGACGGGCGGGTGGGTTCTGGTCAATGTTTGCCGTGACCGACTGACCGGCAGAGATGATCGGAGTCGCGATGGGCGTTCGTGAGCGCGGGGTATGCGACGTTCGGCGAGATGCGCACGGGCGAAGGTTGCAGAGAGGTTGGCTCGGATTCTTCCCGACTCCGCTGCCGGGTGCTTTCGACTGGATGCTAAGTGGAGACGGTTCCATATCACGCGAATATGCCATCTAGGCGTCGTCTGTCCACAAAAACTGTGGATAACACGCCGTGATGTGGATAAGTCGCGGGCCTTCGACCACATTGTCGTCTCACGTTGCGCCGCTGCGGCGCTATTCGTTTCAATCGGAATATGACACACAACGTTACAGTTCAGAAGATTGGCGCCGCCGCTCCGCCGGGTGCAGCGGCGTCGCGGCAGGTTCCCATGCCGCCTCGCCGGGCCTCCCCGGACGCTTGGCGAAGGCCGGCTGCGCAGGTTTCCCGGCTTGACTCGGATGCTGCAAGCCATCGGATGCGTGCGCGCAAGCCCATGACCATGCCGCGAGTCGTATGCCCGAGCCCAGTCTCATCCGTGGACGGCAATCAGTCGATCGGCACGCTGACGCATGCAGGATGCCGTAATACAGTGGTGTTCTCTTCCGCGTCCGGGGGAGCGGGAACCAGCGTGTTCGCGGCGATGGTCGCATGGCGCTTGGCCCAGCGCAAGTTGCAGTGCGCACTGGTCGACTGCGATTTCGCGGCCGGAGGCATCGACGTGCTGCTGGGCATCGAAAACGAGCCGGGCCTGCGATTTCAAACAGTCGATATACCACTCGGGAAAACGGAAGGTGCGGCGCTGAATGGCGAGTTGCCGCAATGGGAGCGCGTGGGGGTGCTCGCCAGTCAACCTTGGAACGGTTCGGATCCTGAGCCATGGACGGTCTCTGCCGTACTTGAGGCGCTGGCGCAGGCCAATGATGTGGTGGTCGTCGATATCGGGGCTCCGAGCGCGTTGCATTCGCTGCCGATGCTGCGACAGTGCCGTCAGGTGGTATTGGCCGAGCTGACGGTGCTCGGTCTGGCGCGTGCTCGGGCGGCGAGGGCGATGATGATACGGCAAGGGGAGTCGCGCCCGATTATGGTCGGTGTCGTGCCCCGCGGACTGTCGCGCCGCGGCGGCGTGGTCGACGCGCACGAGGCATCGGAGTATCTGCATGAGGAGCTGGCCGGGGTGGTGGCTCCGGACCGCGGGCTGCATGGCGATGTGCTGGAGGGGCTGGGCATCCGGGCTATCGGCAAGAGCAGCCGCAAGGCGGGGGATGCAGGCGTCGGCGCCATCGAGACGGGGGTGGGAGGTGATGTCCCATGATTGAATTTGGGCCGTTGGATGCGCTGGCACGCGATCCAACGGTCACCGATGTCGCGATCACCTGCGAGGGAAGGGTGTGGGCGGACCGAGGCGGAGGAATGACGGAGTGCCGGTTGCCTATGCCGTTGCGCACGCCGCGAATAGTGCGTGAATATGCGGTGCGGCTGTGTGCGCAATTGGGACGGCGTCTTGACGACGCCTGCCCGATTGCGGACGCGTCGAGCGAGGACGGGATTCGCGTGCACGCGGTGATCGCGCCACTGGTCGCGCAGGGCGCGGCGGTGACGATTCGTTTTCCGGATCGGCGGTTGCTCGGATTGACCGGATTGCGTGATGCTGGGATGTTCCCGCCGGACTGGCTGACGTTGCTGCGGAATCTGGTGAAGAACCGGGCTCGAGTGCTGATTAGCGGCGGCACGGGCAGCGGCAAAACCACGCTGCTGAAAGCGCTGCTTGCGGAATGCGATTCATTGGACCGTATCGTCACCGTTGAGGAGGTTCGGGAATTGGGGGATCTCGGACGCGGCAACCATGTGTCGATGGTGGTGAGAGGGGCGAATGTGGAAGGCGCCGGAGCCGTAGGACTGCCGGAGCTGGTCAAGGCGACCCTGCGCATGAGACCGGATCGGGTGGTACTGGGCGAATGCCGTGGCGAGGAAATCGCCGATCTGTTGCGCGCGTTCAATTCGGGCCACCTTGGCGGTATGACCACATTGCACGCAGATGGCATTGACCGGGTGCCGGCGCGATTGATCGCGCTGGGCATGCTGGCCGGCCTTGACGCGCATACGTTGACGATGCTGGCGGAGGGGGCGTTCGACGTGATGCTGCATCTTGAGCGGCATCATGGTCGCCGGAGAATCGCCCAGATCGGGTGCCTCGGCATGCGCGACGGAGTGTTGTCCGGCGACGTGGTGGCGTTGTGGGACGGTGAGGGCGCCATGATGCCATGCCCGCGCTGGCATGATTTCACCGGGCGATGGGGCATGTGAGATGGATCATGTGAATGAGGCATGTGAGGTGAGACATATGAGCGTGGGTGGGTTGCCGCGATGCGTCGCGCTGATGGTCGTGCTGGCATGGATGCTGTGGACGTATGCCCCTCGCGGCCGTGCCCTGTTGCCGGTCTCTTCGAGGGTGCCGCGAGCCGGGCGAAAGACCGGTGCCGGTGATGCCGTCCGTGATGGCCGTGTGATGGGGCTGTCCGGCGTGATCGCGCATATGAGTTCGTCTGTTCGGGCCGGTGGCATGATCTCAGGTGTTCTTGCCGATGTCGACGGGAGCGGATTCGCAGGGGTGCCGTTGACCGCAAGCCGGTTGAAACGGCTGCTGATGCGACAGCGAATGCCGGGGGAGAGCGCCGCCCAGGCCGAACATGTCGCCTTCGAACTCGCCGTGGCCTGTGCGATGTGCGAGCGGTCAGGATGCTCCCTTGCCGATTGTCTGGATGTGGTCGGCGAGAACCATCGGATTTCCAGGCTGTTGCATGATTCCCGACGCAGTGCTTTCGCGGTTCCGCGCGCGACGGCGGCGCTGTTGGGCGCGTTGCCGTTGGTCACCATAGGTTTGGGAGAGCTGCTGGGCGCTCGCCCGGTGCAGGTACTGTTCGGCTCCGCGCAGGGCAATGCGTGCCTGGCGGTGGGCGGCGCAGGCTACGCGCTGGGACTGCTGTGGATGTCATCGATGATGCGGAACACCGGTACGAACGTTGATACCGTCTGATTGCCGTCATGAACATTAAGGGGTGGGGTGATGTGGAACGCGATGGCGTGCGCCGTCATGGTGTTGATGGCATTGATGATATGGCCGGACTCGGCACGGTCGGGCCGCTTGACTGGCGTGCCGTCCGATGTTGCGGGAGAAGGGGTTGCTGCTGTGTCGTTGCCGTTGCTGATTGGACTGTTGTCGGTGTCGCTGCGGTCAGGCATGTCCGTCACGCGTTCTCTGGAGGGTGTGGGTGAGGCTGTCGGAGGGGCTCTTGGCGGCGGGCTGTGTGCGGTTGCGGACGCTCTGCACCGCGGATCGTCATGGAAGGATGCTTGGAATGCCGCCGATTTCGGTGATTATGCGGAGACTTCGGCAATCCTTCGTGGCGTGTTGGAGCCATCGTGGACTCGTGGTGTTTCGCCGATCGGCCCTCTGACGACGGCTTCGGAGCAATGGATGGAAGGCGAGCGAACCGCGATCGAGCAGGAGTCGGCGTCTCTGTCGGTGAAACTGCTGCTGCCCACGGGATTGTGCATGCTGCCGGCGTTCGTGTTTCTAGGCATACTCCCCTCGGTGATGGCGTTCGTGGGATGAACTTGGTGGCGACGCCACCCGATGGTCGGTGAAGAATGCTGCACGGCCGTCCGTCATCCACATAATGTGTGGATGACACGCCGCATTGTGGATAACTCGGCAGCCTTCGACCACATTGCCCGAAAACCCGATGGTGGGCGGGCCTGATGAGGCACAGTGGAAAGTGCCTTGTAGTTGGGCAAGGCCAGTCGAGAAAGGATTGTCATGAATATCGAGGAGACGATGATTGCCATTGACGGACGTACCGGGCCTATTGCGGCGATGACACGTACGGTGGGCAACATGGGGGCGTCGGCGCGGCGGGGCATTTGCCTGTTGGATGCACGGCTGCGCACGTTGAGCGCGGAGCCAGAGGAAGGGGCCACCACCGCGGAGTACGCGGTGGTGCTGGTCGCAGCCACGGGCTTCGCGGCCGTTCTGGTCGCTTTGCTCAAATCGGACACCATCAAGACGTTGCTGACCAACATCGTCAAGAAGTCGTTGAGTGTGGGATGACGGGCATTCACGATGGCGACGATGTCACATGCTGACAGTGGAGCCGCCACTGCGGAGTTCGCGGTGGTGCTTCCCGCTGTGGCCATGGTGGCGATGGTGTTGCTCTGCCTGACGAGAACGGTCACGGTGTCCATGCGATGCCAGGATGCCGCGTCGGCCGTAGTTCGCGAACTGGTGACGAGGGAAGGCGGCCTATCGGGAGCGGGGATGTCCGTCAACGCCGTGGCGAGTGGCATCGCGGGCGAAGGCGCAGTGGTGTCGGTCGCTGATGATGGCCATTCGATACGCGTGACGGCGCAATGCCCCGTGCTGCCGGATCCATTCGGCGTTCTACCCGTCAAAGTAACCGGCTCGGCCACAGGATGGCGGTGATGCCTAAGTCCGTCTTTTCCGTTGCACCA
>OCAA01001662.1_pt1 | contig 10593 bp, 10 predicted proteins | sample 1538241 | NCBI WGS metagenome assembly OCAA01 (sample SAMEA2580241, study PRJEB22360) | human gut metagenome | biome: human gut; feature: human-associated habitat; material: faeces | place: Denmark | collected 2008/2010
GAACCGTCACCCACGACCACGCCTTGCGAAACACGGCCTTCGACCATGGAGACGCCGAGCGTGCCGGCATTGAAGTTCACGAATCCGGCGTGCATCACGGTGGTGCCGGAAGACAAGTAAGCGCCGAGGCGCACGCGGTCGGCGTCGCCGAGGCGCACGCCGGTGGGCACTACGTAATCGATCATGCGCGGGAACTTATCCACACCGAACACGTTGACAGTGGCGGCAGGAGGTGCGGCCGGCAGGCCGGCCCGTCAGCCAGTTCGGCCTGGGAGGCGAAAGCGAGAGCGGCTTCGGTGGAGGCGCGTTCGACGTCGGCCTTGCGCAGCGTGAAGTCTTCAACGGCGAAGGGGCCGTAGTTGGTCCACACCACATTGGCGAGCTGGGCGAAGATGCCGTCGAGGTTCAGCGTGTTCGGCTTGGCCATGCGCATGCTCATCAAATGGAGCTTCAGGTAAGCGTCCGCGGCATTACTGATCGGCTCGTCCAACTGGCTGACGACGAATACCGGCACGCGGCGAATGCCACGGGCGTCGGCCTCATCGTGAGCCAAAGTACCGAAATTGTGGTTCGGGCGATCGGCCTCGGCCGGTGCCTCACCGAGATTCAGTTCGGGGTACCAGACGTCCAGGGTGGTGCCGGCGGCGTCTACGCTGGCCAGACCCCAGCCCCATGCGGTACGCTCTTCGCTCATAGTTGCTCCTTATTGTTGTACGCGCTAGTGCACGCTTGTGGACGCGCGATGCGATTAATGATTCCCACCTTAGCCTTATGTGCGCCTAGGTGAGGGACGATGCCCGCGAAATGGCTTGAAATCGTATTTCCCGGTAAAAAATTACCGAGTGTGATTGGCGATGGGATGATAGGTTCTCCGGTGAAATTCGCTGGTGAACAACTCGACAAGGAGGTGTGCGATGTGATGTTGCATCATTCGGGAGCATAGGCTGTGGCCATGCGACGCCCGGCATCATAGAGTTTGCGCTTGAGCGAATCGGGCTCAAGAATCACTACGCGGCCATCCCAGGAATACTGCAATGCCCACCAGAACACAGCGCGTTCGGGAGCATCGACGATGACTTCGAACTGTGTGCCGTCCGGCGAATGTTTGATTTGAGGGTCGTCGAACCATTCGAACACGTTGTTGAGCATGGATTCGTCTCGTACGGCCATGCGGATGCGAATCGGGGCATCGGCTACGGGGTATGGACGGTGGCGCATGAAGTTCACTGCGTCAAAATCAGCTGGTGCTGGTTTTTCCAGTGGCACTGTGCCGTTCCTGCCTTTGGCGCTGACGTTGGCGATTCGGTTGACCACGAAAATGCGGAGGTTGTCTTCGCCATGCAGGTGGCAGATGAGGTAATAGCGTCCGTTCTTGTACACCATCTGGTACGGGTCGGCGGTGTAGGTAATTCGGCCTGCACCCGTACGGCTTTTATGTGGTATCAAGGTGCCATCCGGGCCGTAATCACGGTATTGGAAGGTTACGCCGTGGCCTTCTTCGATGGCTTGATTCAGCTGGTCGATAGTGGATAGGAACTCACCGTTGATATGCGTGTAGGTGGCCACATGGTCCAGGTAGCCTACTGCCTGCCCGGCGGCTCCTGCGAGCTCGCGGATTTTACCGATGAGGTCGTCCATGGTGTCGAGGCTGATGCGAGATAGGGTAAGACTGTCTAGCAGCAGTCGCATTTCGGCGGTGGACAGGAATGCATCAAGATACCAGCCGGGTTGTGGATTCTTGCATTCGATGCCGGCAAGATCACTTTCGGCGAGATGCCCGATATGTCTGCCGAGAAATTCCGTGGCGGTAAGCTTTTTGAGCTGATTTCGTATGGTCTTCTCGGTCGGCAGCTCGCTTGGATCTTCCAGCTGGTGTTTACGGGCAAGTTCATCGAGTATTTGCCGCACGGTCAGGCCATGCCCAAAGTAGCTGTGACGCCACAGCACCTCGAAGATTTCGAGGGTGGTGTTCCCTGCATAGGATTTGCGTTGCGCCGGCTTGTCTGCATCCATACATTAAGGCTACCGCGCGCTTCGTCTAGGATGGAAACGTTGGGTTGAAATACATTCGCTGGAAAGGAGGCTCGCCCATGAGCAAAGGGTATGGTGTGTTTGGCCATGTTCCCGATAATGCGGATGACGATGGCCTCCTGCCTTATGAGGATGATGATTCCGGCGTTTCCTGGGGCCATGCGTTGCGTCGTCGCAATCCTTGGAAAAGGGGAGACGACGAAGATGCCGATTACGACGACGGTCGGTATGACATAGATGACACTGATGACACTAATGGGGGCAGGGGCATCTATGCCGGTAAAAACGGCGGAGTAGGCGGCATTTCTGGTGAGACGGGTGGAATACTTGGTAGCTCAGGCGCGGCCGGCAGCAGAGACGTAACGTTTGGTGGAACGGACAGTTTGTCCGCCGCCGATGCGGTGATGCCCTATCGTTTCAGGCAAGGACGTTCCGTATGGTTCGACGATGAGGACGAAGGCCATTTCGCCGGGTCTGCGAAGCGTGCCGAAGCCCATGCCGTCCCTATCCTTGCGTTACGCAACGATGTGGAATCGTCATCGTCGAATGCCGTGCTCGCTCGTGCCCGTAGCATTGCGCGCAAAGCGGCCACCATGGTTATCAATCCGGTATACAGCGAAAATCATCGAACCGGGTATGCCGAACTTGACGGTATTCTACGTGGCACCACCAGCCCATCAAGTAGGTATCGCACCAGCGTGCAATTCGACCTCGATACGGGGGAGGAGGTCGGCGGCAAGTGCTCATGCCCGGCTTACGGCCGTGGCTATGGCATGTGCAAGCACATGATTGCGCTCGCCTTCATATTCTGCGATGATCCGCAGCGTTTTGAAGGCTACCGTGCCGGGGCTGTGAGGCCGTCTCGGACGCTGATTGACTATATGGAGCACGCCGATAGGCAAGACGCTCAAGCCAAAATTCGTCGTCGCAATGCGGTTATGCGTCGGTTTGATGCCACGCAAGGGAAAAACGGTGCAAATGCTCGGCGTACAAAAAGCGGATACGGCTCTCGTGCCGGCACCCGAGGCGGCGGGTATCAGGGTGACAGCGAGACTGTGGGCTTGGGGCAGGTGCAGCTTGTCCCGATATTGAGTTTCATCGACGGCGTGTGGAGCGTGGAGTTCAAGATCGGCTCGGCTTCCAATGGGTCCAGCTATGTGCTGAAATCGATTCCGCAATTTGTGCTTGCCATGGCGAACGGCGACTATGCGGATTATGGGCAGAAGCTTGCCTTTACTCATACGCCGGATATGCTTGATGATGATTCGCGCCCACTGCTGGACGTCCTTGATGATGCGATGGCCGTGCGTCGTGCGGCCGAGCAGCAGGACAGGTATTACGGGCATATCGCCATCGACCGTCATCTGACGCTTTCAGCACCGGAAGTGGCCCGGTTGCTGTCCGTACGTGAGGGCAGAGGCGTACAGCTCGTGCTGAACACATGGTTCTCCGGGCAGCCTGCATCGGTGCCAGTTGATGGTGGCGAGCCAGATTTTCTCATGCGCATTGCGCGGCGTGATTTCAATACGTATGGTCCGGATGCCGGATACCTGCTTACCGGAGTGCCAGCGGTGGAAACCGTGATTGACGGCGGCAAGAATGTATGGCTGTTGCTCGCCTCCACTAATCCGGCCGGTGCGGTATCCGCCATGATGGCGGGCTCTCAGCGTAAAAGCGCAGCAGGATGCCGATTCGTCCGTTGCCCGAAACGATTGATTCCGTTGCGAGGACTATTGGGAGACCTGTTTGAACCCGATGGCGAGGGGCAGGTCATTGCCGGCGATGACATCGCTCTATTCGCACGCACGCTATTGCCTCAGCTGGTTGGTGCTGGACTGTTGGAGGCCAGTGAGATTCCTCGCGAGCTGGCTGAATTAAGTCCTACGGAATGCAGCCTCCAGTTTTATCTGGATCGTGATGAGCATGGTGTGCAATGCGAGGTCAAGGCACGCTACGGCGATGCCATTGTCCCGTTGCTACCCGATGGCCCGACGGTGCATGCTGAGGGCGAGCGTTCCATCCCCTTGTCTCGGGGCGTGATTGGGCGTGATTTCGACGCTGAGCATCTTGCGATTGATGTAGTGCGTGAATTCTTTACCATGCCTGACCAGCGCAAGCGCGTTGCGGCCGCCACTCATCAGACGGTGAATGGGTTCCGAACGCCGGCCGCGCGAAAGGCCACCAAAAAATTCGTGTCTGATGCGGCCACTATCGATCGCGATGACACCACGCAGATCGTTCGTCTCTTTGACGAGGGATTGCCGGCACTAAAGGAAGTGGGGGAGGTCTTCACCACACCGGCTTTTGACCGGCTGATCGCGCCCAAGCCACCAAGCGTCAAAGTCGGATTGTCCATCAAAGGCAACTTGGTGGAGATATCACCCCTCGCTGATGAAGTGCCGCCGGACGAAGTGGGTGCCTTGCTATCTTCGTACCGTCGGCGTCAACGATTCCATCAGTTGAAGGACGGAACGCTTGTCAAACTCAGCGGCGCGAATCTCAGCACGTTGGACCGATTGGCCAGTGACCTCGATCTGAGCGAGCAGCAGCTCAACTCCGGACTGATCGAGTTGCCGGGCGGTCGAGCATTCCTACTGGATGGTGAGCTGCCGGATGACGGCTCCGATGTAGTCAAGGACGCTTCGTTCACCGAATACATCGACGATCTCAAGATCATCGACCCTAAGTCGTATGAAGTGCCGGATAGTCTCAAGCATATTCTGCGCCCTTATCAGGTCGAAGGCTTCCAATGGCTGAACACGTTGTGTGACAAGGGTTTTGGCGGCATTCTGGCCGATGAGATGGGCTTGGGTAAATCCGTGCAGCTTATCGCGTTGCTCCTGTCTCGATATCAGCGGAATACCGGCGAGATGGGCAACGGCAGCCTTGGCCCATCGCTGATCGTGTGCCCGGCGTCCTTGGTGTACAACTGGGGTGCCGAATTCACCAAGTTCGCCCCGAGCTTCAATGCCGTGGTGGTGGCCGGTACCAAAGCCGAGCGCCGTACCGCCATCGGCCGTGCGTTCCGGGCGGATGAACCCACCGTGCTCATCACCTCATACGACCTGCTGCGCCGAGATGTCGATGATTACACCGCCAATGAGCAACGTTTCAATGTCATGGCATTGGATGAAGCCCAGTACATCAAGAATCACACCACGAAAATAGCCAAAGCGGTCAAGGCCGTGGCCGCCGACCATCGTTTCGCCTTGACCGGCACGCCGATCGAAAACCGACTCTCCGAACTTTGGAGCATTTTCGACTTCCTGATGCCGGGGCTGCTCGGCTCATATAAGCGATTCCATGAGCGTTATGAGTTGCCCATCTCCAATGCCCGGGCCGCGGATGGCAGCACGGCTGAAGGTCGGGCCGCCGCACAAGTCAATCCTGAGGCCGCTCGGGTATCTCGCCAATTGCAGTCGTTGGTGGGCGTGTTCATCAAGCGCAGGCTGAAGTCCCAGGTGTTGACCGATTTGCCGGACAAGCTAGAGACCACGCTGACCGTGCGGCTTGCCGGCGAACAGCGCAAACTGTATGCGGCTCACGAGCAGCGGCTCAGAATGCAGCTCGAACACAGCGAAGAAGCCGATTTCAACACGTCGAAGATTCGCATTCTCGCCGAGTTGACCAAGTTGCGCCAGATCTGCTGCGACCCGAGGCTGCTGTACGCCGATGCCAAGGATCAATCGGCCAAGCTTGCCGCCATCACCGAACTGGTGGAAACCTGTGTGAACGAAGGCAAGAAGGCGCTGATCTTCTCCCAGTTCACCAGCTTCCTTGATCTGATCGCCGAACGTTTCGACGCGCAAGGCCTGCGCTACTACACCATCACCGGCTCCACGCCCAAGAAGAAGCGTCTCGAACTCGTCGACCAGTTCAATGCGGACGATACGCCTGCCTTCCTGATTTCCCTGAAGGCCGGCAACACCGGACTGAACCTGACCGGTGCCAGCGTGGTCATCCACGCCGACCCATGGTGGAACGCCGCCGCACAGGATCAGGCCACCGACCGAGCACATCGTATCGGCCAGACCGAAGACGTCAACGTGTATCAGGTGGTGGCCAAGGACACCATCGAAGAACGTATCTTGGAGCTTCAGCATACTAAGAGCGAGCTCGCCCGCCAGTTCACCGACGCTTCCTTGCTTGCCGACGAAGCCGGCACCGGCGCCAGCGCCCTCACCGAAGCCCCCGCCTCCATCGCCACCCTCACCAAGGACGATCTCCTCAATCTGCTGGGATGAGAAGATCCTGCTCGGTGCTCTTGAGCTTGGGGATGGAAACAGTCTGGGCTTTGTGGACCCGTTCGCTAAGCCGAGACCGGAGTCGATAGCGGTGTGGCATGGTGCGTGCGTGGGGAGCGTGATTCAGTTGTTGGCTGAGGCGATTCGGACGCTGTCGTTTTGTGCTTTGTTTTGCCGTTGACCAATTGAAATGCTCGTTGGTAGGAGACCCCCAATAAAGCTCCGATTTGTCGATACGTGAGTCCCTCGTTGCGTAGGGCCCGTGCGGCGAGTCGGGATTCGGCAGCCGCTTGTGCGTTGGCTTTTTTTGCTATAAAGGGGTGGCGGAACATTTCTGTTACGTGTTGTTTGGCTTGTTTCGGCAACACAAACGTCACCTTGAGCTCCGGATTGTCGTCGTCGTTCGTGACAGTGATGAGATCTTTAGCCATTGGCTCGATATCGTCAAGTCCTTTGGCCTGGGTCGACCGTTCGATAGCTGGTACCTGAACGTACCAATATCGGTCATCGGGTTGCACAAGCACGTCATAGTTGCTCATTGCCACCACCCCTTTCCGAGTTTCTGCTCGCTCTCGTTGATGATATCCAGCGTGGTTCGTTCTGAGACTTCATTATGGCGGGGGATGGGTATCCTCAACCCGTCCAGGCAGTAAACCTCATGTCTGCTGCCTTGCCGTAACAAATAGAAATCGAGCCCTCGCTGCTTTGCCGCTTGCCGAAGTTTCTTGATGATGAGTTTTCTTCGTGTCATCATAACTCTCAATCCCGCACTAGACAAAATGCGTATGTCGAATTGCCGGGTGGGAGTTGTGGGTAAACGTAGAGATGTTCATTGGTCCTTCTTTCTGTTGTCTGACGCGTCGTTGCGTGCGGGTGCATTTGACGGTATGGGATGAGGTCTCTGATTGGCAAGCTGAACGGGGGTATGTGGTTCTAGCTTCCGAGTTATCCACATTGATAAGGTGCTTTTTTAAAGTGACTTTCCCGTGTTGGTCGTGGATGCTGCGAGCAAGGCAAGAACGGTTGATCACGTCGCGATGCGTGTGGGTGAATGGTGAAAGTGTTTTTCGATATTTTTGTATCGATATTCGATATATTATGATGGTGGCATACGGTGCAGTGCAGGTTCATCCATTGATATTGATATTGGATTAAGGAGCATAGCCATGAACGCTGGTATCGCATTCATTTCTCGTAAATCTCGCAAAACAGACGTCGCTTGGCGCTATGCCATTGCCGTGGTGCTTGTCGTGTGTTGTATTGGGCTCGCATATGTGGAGATTGTTGTGGCGCCGTGGTTTATCAATGAGGTGGTGTCTATGTTTCCGGAGACCACGTTGCTTAAAGAACCGTCCATGTTCTGGGAATGGGCGATTCTGCTCGCCGTTCAGGCGACTTTGCTGTGCACGGCGGCGCTACAGCACCTGCTCCATGCCGATGTAATATGAAGTGAGTCCCATGCGTTCGTAGAAGGCTTGGGCTTTGGGGTTGCAGGCCCAGACGTTGAGCGTTACGTTGTGGCAGCCGGATTGACGGGCGAAGTCGAGCACGTAGCGATACAAGGTGGAGCCTACATGGTGGCCGCGGGACCGCTCGTCAACGCATAGATCATCGATGTACAGGGTTTTGATATCGGTCAGGATATTGCTGTTGAGGTGCTGCTGGAACACGCAGAATGCGTAGCCAAGCACTTGGTCGGTGGCGGGGGAGTCGGCGTTATGTTCGGCGTCATTGCCGTCATTGGCAGATGGCGCAACCGCCACGAACACAGGGGTCTGATCGTTGGCCAGAATCGCCTTCAATTCCTCGTCCGTGTATTTCTTGACACCGCCTTTGAACAGATCCGGTCGGCCGGCATGATGCACTTCGAGCACCTGCCGCAGCAGTTCGTCGATCTGGGGAATATCGGCCGCCGTGGCCCTACGAATCGTCATGTCATCCATTGAACTCAGTCTAATCGGGCAGTCTCGACCGGCAGATGATTGTTGCCCGCGATAAGAGACACGGACGGGCAAGATGGGTGATCGTTCGTTCAGGCTCTCATTCTCGCCGCAACGTCACGGTAGTCTGGAGTGCGTGAATCGCAAGAAACAGCCAGTGGAGAAGTATGAGCGGGGTACCCGTTCGTACACGATGTCGCATATTCGTGGCAAAGACACCAAAATTGAGGTACTGGTACGCAGCTACCTGTTTCGCAAGGGGTTGCGATTCCGCAAGAACGACAAGCGTTACCCCGGACACCCGGATGTAGTACTGCCGAAATACCACGCCATCGTGTTTGTCAACGGCTGTTTCTGGCACATGCATGAAGGATGTTCCAAACATTCGATGCCGAAATCGAACGTGGAATTCTGGCAGGCGAAACTACTGCGCAATCACAATCGAGACATCGCGCAGCGAGCCGAACTGGAGGCCGCTGGCTGGCGTGTAATTACCGTATGGGAGTGCGAATTAACGAAAGCCGTGCGCGACGAACGCCTCGTACGGCTGTATGAGCAGATTGTTGAAGGAGATGCAGATTCAGCGGAATAATTTCAGCTCCCCTCTGGAGGGGAGCTGAAATCAGGATTCAAACGGGAACTTCAGGCCCCAACGGTCACGAATCGCATCCATCAGCTCCATGATGCGGATGGTGTCGGCGTGCGGCATCGCCTCGCATTCGATCTTGCCGTCCAGCAGCGCGTTGGCCGCATCGGCCACCTCATACTCATAACCGGTCAACTGCGGCGGCACCGCAATGCTGCGCACGGGCTTGTGGGCGTTGTCATAGATGTCGATGGACTCGGGATTGTTGATATTGGTGACCACCAGATAACCCTCGGTGCCCCACACATAGCCGCCGCGGTCGGAGGAAACCAGCATCGAACTGGTGGACACGGCCATCGTGCCGTCGCTGTAATACAACGTGGTGGAATTCTGCGCATCCACACCGGTTTCGGCGGGCACCATCGACGTATCGAAATGATCAAGTGTACGGCCATGGTCGGCACCGATCGCCATATCCAGGAAGTTCAGCGGATACACGCCCACATCGAGCAGCGCGCCACCGGCACAGGCCGGATCGGTCATACGTGCCTTGCCGGACACCGGATAGCACAGGTTGGCGCTCGCCGCTTTCACCTCGCCGATCTCGCCGGACTCGATAACTTCGTTGATGAGCTTGCGGCTGGGCATGTAGCGCGTCCAGATGGCCTCCGTGCACAGCATGCCGGTTTCCTCGGCCACGGCCAGCGCCTCACGTGCCTGCCCGGCGTTCGCGGTGAACGACTTCTCCACCAGCACGTTCTTGCCGGCTTTCATACACAGGATCGCCTGTTCGGCGTGCAGACTGTGCGGGGTGGCGATATACACCAGATCCACATCCGGGTCCGCCACCAACTCCTCATACGATCCATAAGCCTTGTCAAAATGCCATTGGTCGGCAAAAGCCTGCGCGCGCGTAATATCACGGGCCGCTACCGCATACGGGTGAATCCATGAGGAATACAGTGAATCTTCAGCCATCTGGGTCAGGGTGCCGGCCATGGTGTGAGCTATGCGGCCCGCACCCAGAATCGCGACGTTGATTTTTTCGCCGCTGGCCTCGAACTCGGCGCGCTTGCCATTGAATCGACTCATTATTCCTCCTTGAATGCGGGTTGGTGCACTCAATCGACCTACAGTGATTATAGAAGAAGAAACCTTGTCCCGTGAGGCGGATAGAACCGAAATATGGAAAACGAAGCAGCGCAGCAGCCCCAATCTCCGGCCGCGTCTCCAGTCATGTCCCGCCGAGCGCGTGAGGCCAATCCCTTCCGTGCCATGGTATTCGGCGAACAAGCAGACAAGATGATCGCCCAAGGTACCAGCGTCATCAAATTAAGCCTTGGCGAGCCCGATTTCGGCGCGCCGCCCGCCGTACGCGACGCCATGCGCGAACAGTACGACGGCCGGGCCCTGCCGTACACCGCCGCCATGGGCCTACCTGAACTGCGTCAGGCCATCGCCGACTTCTACCGCGAGCGTCATGACCTTGACATCGACCCCAAGCGTATCTGCGTGACCGCCGGCGGTTCGGCCGCTCTGCTGTTGGCCACCGCGCTGACCGTGGACCCCGGTGACGATGTGATTGTGGCCGACCCCTCCTACCCATGCAACCGCGAACTTGTGCGGTCGTTTGAAGGCCGGGTCATCGATGTGCCGACCTCGGCCGCCACCCGCTTCCACCTGACCGCCGACCTGTGCAGCCAGTACTGGACGAGCAAGACCAAGGCCGTAATGATCACGTCGCCGTCCAACCCCACCGGCACGACCATCGACTTCAAAGTATTGGACGAGG
>OCAA01001663.1_pt1 | contig 10593 bp, 8 predicted proteins | sample 1538241 | NCBI WGS metagenome assembly OCAA01 (sample SAMEA2580241, study PRJEB22360) | human gut metagenome | biome: human gut; feature: human-associated habitat; material: faeces | place: Denmark | collected 2008/2010
TTAGCCGCATTCATCCATAACCTATCTAAACGCTATTCTGCTCGGGGTTTCTCAGCGAAAGAATTCCGTTTAACCATGACTCGTAGCGATATTGGTAATTACCTCGGTCTAACTGTTGAGACGATCAGTCGTTTGCTCGGTCGTTTCCAAAAATTAGGTGTACTCTCTGTTCAAGGTAAATACATTACTATTAATGATATTAATGCATTGATTGATTTAACCGGTGTACATAAAACCAAAATCCAATTAGCAGAATAAATTAAAAGCGTGAGTTTTCACGCTTTTTTAACATTTGAAACAAAAAAACTTGCACGAGATCACTTTTTTGATAATCGGTTCTTGTCATCGTTTAAAATCTTTTCTATCCTATTGATATCTCATATCTTGGAGGTTTTATGAAATTTAATAATATTCTTGTTGTACTCAATCCTGATAACGAAAAACAATATGCTCTAGCTCGTGCCGTTCGTCTTGTTAAAGAACAGCAAAATGAAACAAAGGTAAAAATCACCACCCTTTTGAGTGTTTATGACTTATCGTATGAGATGTCAGCCATTCTTTCTTCTGAAGAACGCAGCGAAATGCATAAAACAGCCGTTGAACAACAACGTCAAGCTGTGCAATTTTATTTAGATAAATATGCTGATCCGGAAATTGAATTTGACTCTCACATTGTATGGAGCAGCAATGAAGCGGATGCAATTCGTGAAGAAGTTGAAAAAAATCAATATGACCTCGTGGTAAAATACACTAAAGATGAAGAAAGCTTCACTTCATTGATTTTCACACCAGTAGATTGGCAATTATTGCGTAAATGTCCAATCCCAGTATTAATGGTGCGTGATGGCGACTGGAAACACCAACGCCGTATTTTAGTTGCTGTTAACGTATCGGGTGAGCAAGAATATCAAGATGAATTTAACCAAGAGTTAGTTTCAACAGGGATGAGTTTAGCGGAGAACTTAAACCGTGGTAATGTACATTTAGTCGCAGCCTACCCTGTTGCGCCAATTAATATGGCGATTGATTTACCTGAATTTAATACTTCAGGTTATGAAAATGGCATTCGTGGCCAGCACCTCATCAATATGAAGGCCTTACGTCAAAAATTTGGTATCGATGAAGATCATACCCATGTACGAGAAGGTTTCCCTGAAGAGGTGATTCCTGAAGTGGCGAAAGAAATTGAAGCTGAATTAGTGATTTTAGGCACAGTGGGAAGAACGGGTTTATCTGCAGCGTTACTAGGTAATACAGCTGAACATGTAATTAGTAAATTAAGCTGCAATTTATTAGCCATTAAACCATCTAAAAAATAAGCCTATTTAGCTTTTTATTTAAAACAAGTGCGGTCAGAAAAACAATCGTTTTATTGACCGCACTTTTTTGTTAAAAAAATGTGAAGTCCCTCACAAAATCAACTTTTTTCATTCGTCTCATCATTTCTTTTTCGTTATACTCGTCCGCCCTATCGAAGAATTTCTATAAATTTATTTATTATTAAAAAGGAAAGACAATGAAAAAAACATTAATTGCAGCACTACTTGGCTTCTCTGCGCTTGCGCAAGCACATGAAGTTTGGGTTGCAACACCAGCACAACTTGCTTCTAATAGCGTTTTAAAAGCTGATTTAGCTTATGGTGACTACCCCTACGTTGAAAAAATTCCTGAAAAACGTCTCGCGATTTTTCCACCGATGGAACTCATCAATCAAGATGGTGAAATGCAAACATTAGTACAAAAAGGTGAAAACTACCAATATCAATCAGAAAAACCGTTAAAAGACGGTTCATATTAGGTAACAGCTACTTATAAACCAACTTTCTGGTCACAAAATAATGAAGGTTGGAAAATGGATAACTTACAAGGCACACCAAATGCATTCTATTGCGAACAAACTCAAATGTTTGGTAAAGCCTTTACCGTAGTGGGCCAAAAACCATTAAATGCAGATATGGCAATGACACGCCTCGGCTTACCACTTGAAATTGTGCCACTCAAAGATCCAAAAACAATTAAAGCGGGCGAAGCTTTCCCTGTTCAGATTTTCTATAAAGACCAACCACTTGCAGGCGAAACGATTATCGCAACCTCTGATACATTTGTTGTGAAAGATATGGAAGCGGCGACATCTCACCGTGAGCCGCAAGCCTTTTCTGGTAAAACAGACAAAGAAGGTAAAGTTAACTTTATTCCATTAATTGAAGGCGTTTGGAAACTTAAAGTGATTCATAAAGAACCATTTGAAGATCAAAAAGTTTGTCAACATTCAGCGAATTATGCGACGTTAATTCTCCCTGTTGGTAAAGCTAGAGCTAAACTCCCACCAAAACCAGAACATCATCATTAATCATAAAAAAAGTGCGGTCAAATTTAACCGCACTTTTTTAATATATTCTTAACGCTGGAGGTTGGTAATGTTCAATAAAGGTTTCGATTTCTTGAAGATTATTTGAGAATAAAATCTTCTCAAAATCACCTTGAGTAAAGAAGCCTTCTTTCACCATATGGCTAAAAAAGGACTTTAGTGAATCAAAATACCCCTTTTCATTAAACAGAATACAAGGATTATTATTTTTTCCAATTCGCGCCCAAGAAATCACTTCAGCAATTTCTTCTAAAGTGCCAGGTCCGCCAGGCAAAGCAATATAAGCATCGCCAAGCTCAATCATTTTATTTTTTCGCTCAGACATGCTTTCAACAACCACGGTCTTGGTCAAATTAGGATGTGCAACTTCTCTGTCTTGTAAAAATTGAGGGATAATGCCAATTACTTTACCTTGATGAGCAAGTACAGTATCTGCAACTACGCCCATTAATCCCAATTTTCCGCCACCATAAACTAAAGTATGTTGACCATCAGCAATCCATTTTCCTAATTTTTTTGCGGCAGCCTGATAAGTAGAATCATTACCTAAACTGGCACCGCAATAAACCGTGATGTTCATCCTACTTTTTCCGTTCTACCCATTTTCCATCAATATAATCCACAATCCATTTTGTGGCTTTGCCATTCTTTTCAGATGTCACATATTGATGTTTTTCTTTACGGCTAAAGCGGATAATGGCTTCATTACCCTCAGGGTCTTTTTGTGGTGCATCTGCTAAATAACGTAATTTTTCCGGTAAACGATCACGATAAAGGGCTAACTCCGCCACTTTTACTGGTCGAGTTTCACGAGATTTAGGGAAGTTATGTGCTGACATAAACACGCCACTTGCACCATCACGTAATACAAAATACGCATCGGATTTTTCGCATTTCAGTTCAGGGAAATGAACGGGCTCTTCTTTTGGTGGTGCAACTTCGCCGTTTTTCAAAATCTTACGGGTGTTATCACAGCTGGTACAGCCCATATATTTACCAAAACGACCGAGTTTTAAATGCATATCTGAACCGCACTTATCACATTCTACAATCGGACCATCATAGCCTTTAATTTTGAATTGGCCTTGTTCAATCAAATAACCATCACAATTCGGATTGTTACCACAAATATGCAATTTACGATGTGGGTCGATGATATAGCTATCCATCGCCGTGCCACATTTCGGACAACGTTTACGATCCATTAAGGCTTTGGTCTCAGAAGCCTCATCTAGCACATTTAATAATTCAGCTTCTGGAATAAGATTAATCGTTGTTTTACAACGCTCTTTTGGTGGTAATGCATAACCAGAACAACCAAGGAAGACACCTGTACTTGCTGTGCGAATCGCCATTTTTCGGCCACAAGTTGGGCAATCAATATCGGTGAGCACAAGGCTATTAGGTTTCATTCCACCTTCTAACTCATCTAATTCAGCCGTAGAAAGTTGGGTAGAAAAATCTTTGAAGAATTGATTTAACTCAGCCTTCCAATTTTTCTCACCGGATGCAATTTGGTCTAGTACGTTTTCCATGTTGGCAGTGAAATCGTAGCTCATCAAATCAGTAAAAGATTGATTTAAGCGATCAGTAACGATTTCGCCCATTTTCTCTGCATAGAAACGGCGATTTTCAATGCGCACATAACCACGTTCTTGAATAGTCGAAATAATTGCCGCATAAGTCGAAGGTCGACCAATACCACGTTTCTCCAATTCTTTAACCAATGCTGCTTCAGTAAAACGAGCGGGCGGTTTAGTGAAGTGTTGGCTTGGCGAAACTGTTTTTAGTACTAATGTTTCGTTTAAACTCACAGCCGGTAAAATTTGGTCTTCTGGATTTTTACCTAATTGTGGCAAGACTTTTGTCCAACCATCAAAGCGTAAAATACGGCCTTTGGCTTTCAATTCATAATCACCAGCCATTACAGTGACGGTTGTGCTGTCATATTGTGCAGCAGGCATTTGACAAGCCACAAATTGACGCCAGATTAAATCATACAAGCGCACGGCATCTTTATCCATGCCACTTAAATTATCCGCGAGCATTTTCACATCAGAAGGACGAATCGCTTCGTGTGCTTCTTGTGCATTTTCTTTGCTCGAATAGAAATTCGGTTTAGCGGGCAAATAATCTTTGCCGAAATGGCTTTCGATATAAGAGCGTGCCATATTTAATGCATCTTGACTCAAGTTGGTAGAGTCAGTACGCATATAAGTGATGTAACCGGCTTCATATAAACGTTGTGCCAACATCATGGTTTTCTTCACTCCAAAACCTAAACGCGTGCTTGCAGTTTGTTGTAAGGTTGAAGTAATAAATGGGGCTCTTGGTTTAGAACCTGTTGGTTTTGTTTCTAAATCTGTGACAACGTAATGTGATTTATTTAAGAAATCGACCGCACTTTGAGCTTCTTTTTCATTTTTCGGCTCAAATTTCTTGCCTTTATATTGCACCACATCTAAACGCAAGTCTTCTTTCTTGCTCGTTTGGGTTAGCGCCTCAATTTCCCAAAACTCTTCTGGTTGGAATGCTTTGATTTCACGTTCACGCTCTACCACCAATTTCACGGCAACAGATTGTACTCGTCCTGCAGATAAACCACGTGCCACTTTCTTCCATAATAATGGCGACACCATAAAGCCTACCACGCGGTCTAAGAAACGACGGGTCTGCTGAGCATTAACCTGGTCCATATTAATGTGAGCAGGATGCTGGAAGGCTTTTTCAATTGCTTTCTTCGTAATTTCATTAAATACAACGCGGCTAAAACGACTATCATCGCCACCAATGACTTCACGTAAATGCCACGCGATAGCCTCTCCTTCTCTATCCAAGTCGGTTGCGAGATAAATATGATCGGATTTTTTAGCAAGGGATTTTAATTCGGCTACCACTTTTTCTTTGCCTGGTAGAATTTGGTAATTGGCTTTCCAATCATGATAAGGGTCAATTCCCATACGTTTCACTAAGGCCGCACGGTCTTTTTCTGCTTTAATTTTGTTTTTTTCTTCCGCACTTAATCCTTTAGTGGAAACGGGTTTAGCCTTCTCGCCTGTGCTACTCCCCGCAGTAGGCAAATCACAAATATGCCCTACGCTGGATTTCACCACATACTGGCTACCTAAATATTTATTGATGGTTTTCGCTTTGGCTGGCGACTCCACAATCACTAAAGATTTGCTCATTTGCTTACCTAAAATATAACTAGAATTCTGTAAAATTGGCGATATACTGCAAACTTACGCCGATAAAATCAAGCTTTTTTTCAAAAAGGATTTATAAATGGATAAACTCAATGCAATTTCGGTTTTCTGTAAAGTAATCGAAACGCAAAGTTTTACACAAGCCGCAAACCAACAGAATATTTCTGTGGCGATGGCGAGTAAACTAGTTTCACAATTAGAAGAACATTTAAAAACACGATTATTACAACGTACAACACGAAAAATTGTGCCAACCGAAGCCGGTATGCTTTATTATCAACGTTGCCAAGCTATTTTATTAGATTTAAGCGAGGCTGATTCTAGCATTAGTAATATGGCAACAAGCTTACAAGGTAATTTATTAATCTCCGTGCCGCGTGATTTTGGCTTGCTTTATATCTCGCCTAACTTGCCTAAATTTATTGAACTTCATCCTAATTTACACGTAGAAATTGAATTTGAAGACAAACGTGTTGATCTCGTTGCTGAGGGCTATGACTTAGCATTACGTATCGGCTATATGCAAGACAGCTCACTTGTTGCACGTAAAATTAGTAGCTCCCCTATGCATTTTGTTGCTTCTCCAAGTTATTTAGAGGCTCGCGGTATCCCGCTTACACCTGATGATTTAGAATATCACCAAGGTTTACTTTATAAATCATCATTAAATCAAGTGCATTGGCAATCAACAAAAACAAATCAAATTCAGCGTTATAAAATTCAATCTAAAGTGGTTTCCAATAATGGTATGGCATTGTTAGAAATGACAAAAGCGGGATTGGGCATCAGTAATTCACCTAGCTTCTTTGTCAAAGATGCGCTTGCTTCAGGTGAGTTAGTTGAAATTTTGTCTGAATATAAACAAAAACCTTTAGATATTTATGTGGTTTACCCAAACCGTCGTCATTTGCCTGCAAAAGTTCGTGCATTTATTGAATTTCTAGCGAGTCTCGGTTTGTGTGAGAACAGCCAAATATAAAAAATAAGGGCGGATTTAACCGCCCTTTATTATTCAAATAATGTCCAAATCGGTTTTACCTCTTCAGGTAAAAACAAATTCTTTCCAAGTTCAATCCATCCACATGGAAAATGAAAGTCTGAGCCTAAAGAGGCGCCTAAGTCATATTCATTGGCTAAACGCGCAAGATATTGACGCTGATCTTTAGTTTGTCCACTATCGGCGACTTCCATGCCATCACCGCCCCATTGTTTGAAATCAATAATTAATCGACGAATCCATTTTCCTGTCATGTTATAACGCATAGGATGGGCAATGACTGCGACACCACCTGCTACATGAATCGTATCAATCGCTGTTGGAATATCCACCCATTCAGCTTTGACAAAACACGATTTTCCACCACCTAGATAACGCTTAAAGGCTTGCCCATCATTTGAAACCTTTCCGATTTGTACCAAATAACGCGCATAATGGGCACGAGTCACTTCCTCATTGGCTAACGCTTTTGCGCCCTCATAGGCATTGGGAACGCCTGCTTTTTCTAATTTATGGCCAATTTCGACCGCTCTTTTTTCTCTCAGTGATTTTTGTTCAGCTAAAAGTGCGGTCATTTTAGGATGGGTTTTATCAAAATTTAATCCAACAATATGGATGCCACGACCTTCCCAATTTGTTGAAATTTCTACGCCATTAATTAGCTCAATACCTAATTTATCTGCTTCAATTTTAGCCTCATCAATACCCATCACGGTGTCGTGATCACATAAAGCAAGCACATTGACACCTTGCTCATGAGCTCGTTGCACAAGCTCCGTAGGCGTTAAAACACCATCTGAAGCCGTACTATGGCAATGTAAATCATATTTTTTTATCATTTATTTGATCGCTTTTACTAATTCTTTAACTAATCTTGGACCGTGATAAATCAAACCAGAATAAACTTGTAACAATTCAGCACCTGTTTCAATCTTCTCTTGTGCATTTTGTACACCATCAATGCCACCACTCCCAATAATCGGAATTTGCCCTTTCAGCTCTTGATGCAATCTTCGAATAATTTCTGTACTTTTGTGCTGTAATGGTTTTCCACTTAAGCCGCCTTGTTGTTCCGCATTTTTTAAACCTGTGACGTTGTCGCGAGAAATCGTCGTATTAGTCGCAATTACCCCATCCATTTGATGACGAAGTAAGGTATCTGCAATTTGAACGAGCTCGCTCTCGGATAAATCAGGTGCAATTTTTACTGCAATCGGTACATATTTGTTATATTGCTCAGCTAATACTTTTTGACGCTGTTTTATACTTTGCAATAAATTATCAAAGTAATCACCATACTGTAATTGGCGTAAATCCGGAGTGTTCGGTGATGAAATATTTACTGTAATATAATCTGCATAGTTATAAGCTTTGTTTAAGCAAAATAAGTAATCATCTTTCCCCTTTTCAAGCGGTGTGACTTTATTTTTGCCAATATTAATCCCAATTACGCCATCAAATTTTGCCTTTTTAACATTCTCAATCGCATAATCAATGCCGTAATTATTGAATCCATTACGGTTAATAATCCCTTCCGCTTCCACTAAACGGAATTGACGAGGTTTCGCATTTCCCTCTTGCGCTAAAGGCGTAACCGTTCCTACTTCAATAAAACCAAATCCCATCGCACCAAATCCATCAATGGCTTCGGCATTTTTATCTGCGCCCGCTGCTAACCCAATAGGATTTTTAAAGGTAATGCCCATTACTTGCTTAGGTGTGCCTTGTGGACAAGCCAAAAGCTGCTTTAATAAAAATTGGCAAGGCGATTTACCCGCTAAGTGCAATGATTTAATCACTAAATCATGGGCGGTTTCAGGGTCAAGGGAAAAGATGGCTTTACGGATCAAAGAATACATACTCGTTTATCTCTCAGGATAGTTCACTGTAAATGGAAAGTGCGGTCAAAATTAACCGCACTTTTTGTTTTATTGCAAGGCTTTTTCAATCTTCTCAAATAAATCTTTTGAGAGATCTTCAACAGCACTTAATCGTTCTAAGGCGCGTTTCATTAACGTTTGACGTTGCGCATCAAAACGTGAGAAACGAATTAATGGCTCAATTAAACGCGCAGCCACTTGTGGATTTGTTTCATTTAAACGAATTAAAACATCTGTTAAGAAACGATAGCCTGAGCCACTAATATGATGGAAAGCTTTTAAGTTGTGATTTGCAAAGCTACCCACTAATGAACGTAAACGGTTTGGATTGTTGAAGTTAAAGCTTGGGTGATCCATTAATGCTTGTACAATTTCCAATACGTTTTCATCAGGACGAGTTGCTTGTAAAGCAAACCATTTATCCATGACTAAGCCATCATGTTGCCATTTTTGTTCGAAATCCGCTAACAAGGTATCACGACAAGGTAATGCTGCTTTGGTTGCCATATTTAATGCCGCCAACGTATCTGTCATATTATTGGCATTATTATAATGTTTTTGGACTACATTATTACCAAGATTGGTGTAAGCCAAATAACTTAAACAAAGATTACGCATTGCTCGTAAGGCGATATCTTCTTGTGTTACTCGATAATCTTCAAGACGAATATGGGTGTAAATACGCAATAAATCTTCTTTCAAGTATTCTGCAATTTGCACCAACATAAATTCTCTTGCGGCTGCAATGCCATCTGGATCAATCGTTTTAAAGCTTTCTGCAAACTCAATGTCTTTTGGCAAGGTTAGAATTAATGTGGCTAATTCAATATCTTGTTCATAATTTTCCAATACATGCGCAAGTGCAGTCAAAACATCAGATGAAATGTCAAAGGCTTCACCTTGTTGGAAATGCGCCACATTACGACGCAATTCTTGGGTAAACAGCATTTGTGCTGCATCCCAACGAGCAAATTCGTTATCAGCGAATTTAAGCAAACCTAATAACTGCTCTGTGGTGTAATCATAATCCAGTTTCACTGGTGCAGAGAAATCACATAATAACGCAGGAATTGGGCGACCATAAATGCCATGGAACTCAAACACTTGGTCTTTTTCTGTTACATTTAATACATCACTTAACAATTCACCGTTATGCTGTAACATTTGTTTCGTGCCTTTGGCATCATAAAGTGCAATTTTCAATGGAATATGTAAGTTTACTTTTTCCATTTGGTCCGCTGTTGGCGGCGTAGATTGCGAAACCGTTAAACGATAAGTATGAGTTTGTTCATCATAGGCATCGCTAATCAATAATTCTGGCGTACCTGATTGGCTATACCAACGACGGAATTGTGCTAAATTAACATCATTCGCACGTTCCATTGCGGAAACAAAATCTTCACAGGTTGCCGCTTTACCATCGTTTTCTGCAATATAAAGTTGCATCCCTTTTTGGAAACCTTGTTCACCTAACAAGGTGTGCAACATACGAATCACTTCTGCCCCTTTTTCATATACAGTCACGGTATAGAAGTTATTCATTTCAATGACTTTTTCAGGGCGAATTGGGTGTGACATAGGGCTTGCATCTTCGGCAAATTGCACCGTACGTAAGAATTTCACGTTATTAATACGATTAACAGCACGGGAGCCCGTATCAGATGAAAATTCTTGATCACGGAAAACCGTTAAACCTTCTTTCAAGCTTAATTGGAACCAATCTCGGCAAGTTACACGGTTTCCTGTCCAGTTATGGAAATATTCATGTGCAATCACACTTTCAATGGCAAGGTAATCATCATCGGTTGCCGTTTGTGGATTTGCCAACACAAATTTAGAGTTAAAGATATTCAACCCTTTATTTTCCATGGCGCCCATATTGAAGAAATCCACGGCAACGATCATGTAAATATCTAAGTCATATTCTAAATTGAAACGGTCTTCATCCCATTTCATCGCTTTTTTCAGACTTTCCATTGCCCAATAGGCACGATCAAGATTGCCACGGTCAACATAAAGCTCTAAGGCCACTTCACGACCACTTTTTGTCGTAAAGGTATCTTGTAATAAATCAAAATCACCCGCCACTAAAGCGAATAAATAGCTTGGTTTTGGGAACGGGTCATTCCATTCAACCCAATG
>OCAA01001667.1_pt1 | contig 10562 bp, 10 predicted proteins | sample 1538241 | NCBI WGS metagenome assembly OCAA01 (sample SAMEA2580241, study PRJEB22360) | human gut metagenome | biome: human gut; feature: human-associated habitat; material: faeces | place: Denmark | collected 2008/2010
CAAAGATATATGTGACTGTATATTATGCGGAAAAAGGTGAACAGATGCTGCATCATTTCAAGAAGTCAATGGATATTGGAAATGGACATGGCGGTATTGTGAGTCAGTTGAAGTATGATAATGAAATGAAGCTAACAGATGAGTATTGGATCAATTACCAGAAAGGTAAAGGAAGTGAAGAGTTCCAAAAATATATGGAAGATCTGACAGACATGCAGAATCATGTGCTTCCGTATCTGCAGAGTTTTTGCAACCTGGAAAAAAAAGGTGTGAAAGAGAGACGAGAACAGCAGATAGCGGAAAGAAATGAAGGAAGAGCAGATGAGAGAGTAACAAGTACCGAAGCGAATGCAGTGGTAAAGGATGCAGGAAAGACAGATAGAAAACCGGCACAGCAGAAGCAGGAGGTAGTTGGAAAAGATAAGAAATTATCTATTCATGAACGGCTTGAAATTAATAAGAAGATTATTCAAGAAAAGCAGGGAAAAGATAAGCCGGAGAGAGGAGTTGATTTGGGTGTAAGGACAGTGTAGAATAATCAGAACAAGTCGGATATTACGGGTAATAATGTGACTTATGGTTTGTTTGTACAAGCAGTTATTACAACAGAAAAGTGACAAATTTCAATACTGAATATATTGGATACAAATTGACTTTGTTTGCATCTGAGAATATAATTTAACAAAAGAAATATGATTGCTCGTGAACTTGCTATGCTATGGAGATGAAGGTATGGCATATCTTTCTATCGTTCAAACAGCTAAAAATGTGGACTGCAGAAACGATGAGTACAAATACTTTACTCTGAAAATTGAATTCTCGGAGAAATGCGTGTCGGCAATTACTGAGCATTTCTGGAAGATGCCGAGAGGTCAAAGGATGCAAGAATCTGTATTGGATAATATGTAAGAACACAAAAAACAAATATAAGTCACAGTGGATATAAGTGGAGAATAGTAGTAAAATATACTTGTTAACTTCTGATAATGTATATTATCAGAAACTATTTGTAGAAGGGGAGTGCAATACCGGTAAAGAAAAGACTATCGATTTTCGGGGATAAAATTGGGCTTTTTGGTTTCCGTGGGGCTTTCGTTTAATGCAAACTACAACCCCCTAATTTCAATTTAATATCGATTTGAAGTTGCTTTTAATTGTCCTATTTTTGTGCCGTGAACAGTTTTAAAACCCCGTTTGATAACTCCGCGTTTTGTTTTCTGATAATTTTGGCTAATAAATCTTGAATATAACTATTTACAATACAAAACTGGCAAAGATATAATTATCATTGATCTAGAAGAAAGCAGTGTGAATGATGAGTGAAAAGTTACTGATTGTTGAAGATGATAAAAAATTAAATGATGGAATACGTCTTGCTTTAAAGAATGATTCTTATTTCTTTTATCAGTTCAGAACCTTGCAGGAAGCGAGAGAGATTCTAAACAGGGAAGATATCACATTGGTTTTATTAGATGTGAACTTGCCGGATGGGAATGGGATTGATTTTGTAAGAGAAATCAGGAAAAACAGTCAGGTGCCGATTATTCTGCTTACAGTAAATAACATGGAAGTAGATATCGTAACAGGATTGGAAGCCGGGGCAAATGATTATATTACGAAACCGTTTAGTTTGATGGTTTTGCGTGCAAGAGTGTCTGTGCAGCTTAGAAATAAAGAGGCAGCAGCTAAGAATTCTATGGAGTTTGATGGATTTGAGTTCTGTTTCGATAAAATGGAATTTTTCAAAGATGGAGAACCGATTGAACTTAGTAAGACAGAACAAAAGTTGTTGCGAGTGCTGTGTGAAAATAAAGGTAAGGTATTGAAACGAGAATACTTGATCGACGAAGTGTGGCAGGGGGATACAGAGTTTGTGGATGCCCATGCCTTGACTGTTGCAATCAAACGTCTCAGAGATAAATTGGAAGAGGATGTGCAGAAGCCTAAATATATCAAAACGATTTACGGAATTGGTTACACATGGGCGGTGAAAGAATGATAGAAAAAATGATATGGGTTGCAGGAATATTTCTCCTGAGCGGAGTCTTTTGGTACTGTATTTTCTATCAGAAAGAAAAAAGGCTTTTGAACCGGCTGCAGCAAATGCTGGATCATGCGATAGATGGAGAATTGGAACGGACAGAAATCTCTGAAGAAAAGTATTCTGCTCTTGAAAACAGCATGAAACATTATTTAGACAGCAGTTTTCTGGATAGAAAAAATCAGCAGGAACAAAAAGAAGTGATACAGAAACTTATTTCCGATATTGCGCACCAGACATTGACTCCTATTTCAAATTTGAAGATTTATGGAGAAATACTCTCTGAATTGAATCATGGAAATCAGGAGGAGATAGATACCATTTTAGAGCAGACGGAGAAATTAGATTTCCTGATACAATCATTGGTCAAATTATCTCGGATGGAGAGTGGGATTATCGCAGTACATCCGGAAAAGGTGGATATCAGACAGTTACTCGAATCAGTCTGTCAAGGATTTACTGCAAAAGCAAGGGAGAAGGATATTTCTTTGAGTGTGTGCGATACAGATTTGTATGTTATCTGTGACCTGAAATGGACTGCAGAGGCGCTTGGAAATATTGTAGACAATGCGATAAAATATACGCCAGAAGGAGGGAAAGTTCAGCTGAAGGTGGAGAAATATTCTTCCTTTGTGAAAGTTGATGTAATAGACGATGGTATTGGAATCAAAAAGGAAGAAATACCAAAGATATTTGGAAGGTTTTATCGGAGTCTGTCAGTAGCGGATCAGCCGGGAGTGGGTGTTGGTTTATTTCTTGCAAGAGAGATCATTCAAGCACAAAAGGGATATGTGAAAGTGAAATCAGAGATTGGGAAAGGTTCCACATTTTCTGTGTTTCTTCCTGTATAAGGAGCGAATAGTATCAAAACTGTGATATTTCAGAAACCGGATAGAGACATTCTTGTGATAAAGTCTGTATTGTAAAGATCAATACAGACTTTTTTACAATATAAGACAGGGAGAAAGACATGAATATATTAAAAGCAGTAGATTTACAAAAAATATACGGACAAGGAGAAACGGAAGTTCGAGCCCTTGACGGTGTCAATTTTGAAGTAGAAAAAGGAGAGTTCGTAGCGATTGTTGGAACTTCTGGGAGCGGAAAGTCCACGATGCTCCATATCATTGGCGGCTTGGATAATCCAACATCCGGGAAGGTCATTGTGGACGGACAGGATTTAAGCCATATGACAGATGAAGAACTTACCATTTTCAGGCGCAGAAATATAGGTTTTGTATTTCAACAGTATAATCTGGTTCCGATGTTGAATGTATGGGAGAATATTATTCTTCCCGTGAAGCTGGATGGAAAAAAGATTGAAAAGAAATATGTAGATGAAATCATTGATACACTTGGTATTCGAACAAAATTGGAAAATCTGCCAAGTGCTCTATCCGGGGGACAGCAACAGAGAGTGGCAATTGCAAGGGCTTTAGCTGCAAAACCTGCTATTTTGCTCGCTGACGAGCCGACCGGAAATTTGGATTCAAAAACAAGTCAGGACGTATTAGGGCTTCTGAAAGTAACCAGTAAGCGTTTTCACCAAACCATCGTTATGATTACCCATAATGAAGAGATTGCCCAGATGGCAGACCGGATTTTACAGATTGAAGACGGAAAAATTGTTTCAGACAGTGGTCTTGTATAGCAGGGGGCGATTTTATGGTAAAAGTAGAGAATAAAGAGACGTTACGATTATTAACGAGTCGTTTTATGAAAATGAATCGTGCCAGGAATATCATTGCCGTTATTGCAATCATGCTGACTTCACTTTTATTCACAAGCCTTTTTGTGGGGAGTGTATCCATGATTCTTTCCAAAAGAGCAACGGAAATCAAACAATTTATGGATTCCGCCCATGCTAGTGCACAGAATCTGTCAGAAGAAGATGCAAAGCGATTGCAGGAAACAATCGAACAGAGTGAACAGGTGGAACGATATGGTTCAGGTATTTTTCTGGGAGCTGGAATGGATGAGCGGTTTGGCTTTTCCGTAGAGGTCAGATATGCGGATGAAAATATGGCAGAAAGTTTTAATTGTCTGCCAACCACAGGAAGACTGCCGGAAAAAGAAAATGAAGTAGCACTCAGCAGCATGATACTGGAAAATCTGGGCGTTAGACCTAAGATTGGGGAAGAAATAACACTGACCTGGGAAGTAAATCCAATGCTGAAGCAATATAAGACAGATACGTTTCAGATATGTGGATTTTGGCAAGGGGATAAAGCTGTTTTAGGACAGATGGTCTGGGTATCTGAAGCCTATGCAAAGGAGAATTGTTATCCTGTTACAGAGGAAGAATTAGAAAATGGCATCTACAATGGAGGAAAAGAGTATTCTGTCTGGTACAAGAACCTTTGGAATCTGGAAAAGAAAACAGAAACTATATCTAAGGCAGCGGGATTTACAAAAGCAGGGACAGGAATGGAAGTCAATCCGGCATATAATCTTTTGGAAGAGGATTCATTTTCATTTTCTTCCCTTATCGTAATGATTCTATTTGTGATATTGGCAGGATACCTGATTATTTATAATATCTTTAACATTTCTGTGAAAACGGATATCCGGGCTTATGGACTGTTAAAGAACGTGGGAACAACAGGAAAGCAGTTGAAGAAAATTGTACGTATGCAGGCATGGAGATTGTCAGCAGTTGGGATTCCAATCGGATTGCTTTGTGGTTATCTTGCAGGTCTTTGTATGGCTCCGTCCTTGACTGCAGATGCTGAAATTAGTGCACAGGCAGGACAGACTGCTCAGACAGTAGTATCAGCAAATCCTTTGATTTTTCTTGCAGCAGCGCTTTTGACACTTTTAACGGTGTATCTCTCCAGTCTGCAGGCTTGTAAAATGGTGGAAAGAGTTTCGCCTGTGGAAGCTCTGCGTTTGGCAGAAGGAGAGCAGTCACATAGGAAAATAAAAAAGAATACTTCTGTAACCTGGTGGGGGATGGCAGTTCAAAATGTGTTACGAAATTGGAAAAAGGGATTGATTGTTATGCTTTCTATCGCTCTTTCTATGGTGGTTGTCAACTGTATCGTGATGTTGGTGCAGGGATATGATTTTGATTCTTACAAGAAAGTGTTTTTAGCATCCGATTTTCAACTGGATCAGATGACAAACAGTTTGTTAAATACGAATTTCAATGGTATTACACCTGAAATCAAAGAGATTCTCGACGAATGCCCTGATGGTGCTCAAACAGGATATGTGTATTATTCTGAGGAAACCCACAAGATGGAGCCGGAACTTCTGAAAACATGGGAAGCATTCGCAGATAAATATGAAGAAAACTGGACCGATTATGAAGAACAGGTTTGGGAAGAGGCAAAGGCTTCCAATACAGTAAGTGTTCATTTTCTCGGAATCAGCGAGTCGGTGTTTGACAAATTAGAATGGAGAGGGGAAAAATGCTCTTGGGATACATTTAAAAGCGGAAATTATGTGCTTGTAGATTATGGTGATAAATATGCAGAGCATCCGGTTTCTTATTATCAGACTGGGGATGTTTTTCAGATGGAGTACAAAAATGGAAACCAAAAAGATTACGAAGTCATTGGAGAAGCACTGATGCCATATGCATTGGATTATCCGTATGCAGACCTTATCTATATTACGGTATTAGTTCCAGAAGATGAGTATATTACCCAGACGGGAAATGAATCAGCCATGTATGCTGCCATCGATGCAAAGAAAGGAGCGGATAAGCAGATAAAAGAATACATTGATGAAAATGTTTTGAAAGAAAATGAAATGATCAATGTTTTTTCTGTATTGGATATGGAGGAGAGTTTTCAGCAGTTTGTCAGCAAATATTATATGATCGGTGGTTTTCTTGTCGTTATTTTAGCATTTATCGGTATTATGAATTTCTTTAATACAACAGCAACCTCTGTAATCAGCAGGAAAAAGGAACTGGCGCTTTTGGAAGTTGTTGGAATGACGAAAAAACAGGTATCGAAAATGCTAGTGACTGAGGGATTCCTATATTTGGGAGGCGCATTTGTGATTGCAGTATTATTAGTTGTGTTTGGGGCAGAGAAGATTTTAGCAAATACACTCGGTACAGCATTTTTCTTCCGGATGCATCTTACAATCGTGCCATGTATTCTTATGATTCCGATTTTGATTGGGATTGCGTATGTGATACCAAAGTATCAGTTTGAAAAAATGAGTAGGGAAAGCGTTGTTGAAAGGATTCGGAAAGAATAGAAATAAGGTGATAAAAGCAAGGTGATAGAAAAAGATTTATCGACTAAATTATTAAAAATTTGGTCGATAAATCTTTTTTTATTGCAAGAATCAATTTTTAAAATGGTAAATAACTATACTGTTGAAGCAGATAAAAATGAATTACTTATTAGCTAAAGATAATATGCATTAGATGTACCCATTTAGCAAAGAGCAACTTGCAGATTAGTGAGGTTTTCTATGACTCATTTTTTTTTAGGCGCAGTAAGATTTCGTTGATAAGTATTAGATCATCTTCAGAACAAGTTTCCAAGTTCGAAATTACTTCATGTAATAATGAGGGGTTTGTTATTTCTGGTGAAAAGAATTCGCGTGGCGTTAAATGAAAGTAATCACAAATATCTAAAAAAGTGTTCATGGATGGAAGTGATCGACCAGAGGATATAGATTGTATATATCCTTTCGAACGTCCAAGATTAAGACTTAGCTGATATTCGGAAACATTTGCTTTATTGCGAAATTCTTCGATTCGTTGTCTGATAAAATCTTCGTACATATGCTACCTCCAAATTATCTCTGGACAATAATTATTGTAAATGTTTTTGAAAGACTATATGACTAAAAATAATATTGATATTGACAAAATAATTTGAATATAACTAATTAAATTAGTTAATTGTGTTTTGGAATATTATTATGTGGGAGAAAACTTGAATTATACTAAAAAATGAATTAGTATTAAAAAAACTGATGGAGGAATGTTAATGTACAGGATTGCAATCTGTGATGATGAAAAAAGTACATGTGCAGAAATTGAAAGTTATATTCTAATGTATAGCAAATTGCGCTTTATACGAAATGAGATTGAAGTGTTTTATTCAGGAGAAGCATTTTGTGAATACGTAAAACAGGGAAACTTTTTTGATTTACTTTTTCTTGATATTGAATTACCAGCGATCAATGGAATAGAAGTAGGGAAATTTGTAAGAACATCATTAGGCGATGAAAAAATGGATATTATATACATATCATCTAAAATAAATTATGCAATGCAGTTGTTTCAAAATCGTCCAATGGATTTCCTGGTTAAACCAGTCAAATATTCTGCAGTTGAAATGAATATGGATATTTTTGTAAAAAAAAAGGGAATTAAAAGTATATATTTTGAGTGTTTGGTAGATAAAGTATCTCGAAGAGTATTTCTTTCTGAAATTCTATATTTCAAAAGTGATGATAAGAAAATTAGAATTATTTTAACGAACGGTGAAGAAATATCTTTTTATGGAAAATTAAAAGATATAAGGATGAGTGTTCCAGAAAATTCATTCTTAGTAATTCACAAATCATATATGGTAAATTATGAATACGTAAATGAATATACATATGAATGGGTAAAAATGATCAATGGTGACATTTTAAATATATCTAAAGCACATAGAAAAGAAGTAAGAAGTCAATTGATGCAATATGAACAGTAACAATAAATGAATTTAATGGAACCTATATTTTTATCATTATTTGCAAATATAATTAGAATGTATGCCATATATAGATGTATGGAGCATTTTTTTTTAAGTAAAGATGAAAATAAAATAAGCAAAATATGTATGTATACGGGATTTGTTCTTGTAAATAGTGTTGGATATTATTTATTTAACAATATGTTCATTAATATAAGTACAAATATAATAGGTCTCCTTTTTATAACAACACTGTATAAATGTAATTTTTTAAAGAAATTGCTCATGGTTGTATTAATATATATTATTAATATAATTGTTGAAAGAGGAGTTTTGTATATCTTTTCATATGATATGCAGACGGATATTTTTTGGGTATCAGTATATGAATGCATAACGAGTATGGGGATTTTGTTAATAGTAGTTTTATTAGAAAAAACTATATCTGTAAAAAGAAAGAATTCTCAGATAGAGGGCTTTTTATGGGTAGTATTATTAGGAATTCCAATTGTAAGCATTGGTATGGTGGTGGTTCTTGTTCGGAATGAAATTGAAAAAAGTTATTTGATTGTTGTTGAAGTTATTGGTTTATTAGTAATCAATCTAATTATTTTTTATTTATATAATGCATTGGAAAACTTTTACATTCAAAAAAAGGAACAAGAATTAATAAAACAACAGATCAATATGTATGAAAATGAATTGGAAATTATGAAAAAATCTTATTATAATATAAGAGGTTTAAGGCATGATATGAAACATCATATGATGGAATTAAAATTTCTGGTCAAAAAAGGTGCATACGATGAAATTTTATCATATATTGATAGCATGGGAATATTTATGTTAAATTCAGATGAGTATGTAGATTCCGGTAATAAGGAGATTGATAGTACACTTAATTATTTATTACAAAAGGCCGATAAAATACTTGATAATACCAAAATAAGTATTGTATTACCAGAGAACTTATCAGTTCATACTTTTTCTATAAATGTGATTTTAGGGAATTTATTGGATAATGCCATTGAGGCGGCTCAAAATTCAAAAGAGAAATATTTGGGCATAGATATTCGAACTAAAAGAGGTCTTTTATTTATAACAATAGAAAATAGCTATGATGGTAGTATCCAATTACACAAAAATGAGATAGTGACTTCTAGGAAAAACAAAGAGAGCCATGGGATTGGTTTAAAAAATGTAAAAATGATTGTTGAAGAACAAGGAGGAGAAATGCAAGTTATATGGGTCAACAATAGATTTGTTGTAAAAGTAATGTTATATTTATCTGCTCTAAACGAGTGAGAAAGATAGTTAATGAAATTTTTGAAAATTTACTATTTTTAAGAGGGACTGGCATATGCTAGTCCCTTTATGTTGTGTGCCGAGCATGGCATTAATCTTACTGGTGCAAGTCCAGTCACGGGTATTTACCGCCAAGTGTAGCGAACCACAAGTCGGTATCAGTAATGGTATGGATGGAGGAAGTGGTGTAGCAAAGTTCTTGAGCCTACGAACAGAAACTTGATAAGGCGATTAGGTGGGTAAGGTTGCAAACCAAACCAAAGCCCTAATGGTAAACGTAAACCGAAGTTGTAAATCAAGAGGTTGTGGAACGAAAGATTAATGTCTTACCTCGGGAGACCCTACTCACATATCGAAAGGTATGGTCGAAAAAGGTTTGGAGAGGGAGTCAGATGATGTCATAGTAGGTGTAAAAGCTGAAGGACTGAAACGATTTATAGTACGAATCGCTATGTTTAAAATAATACATGAGCTAGAAATCAGATGGACAGGAAAAGTAGGAACGTAACCAAGGAATACTGTTTATATCTAGAGGAGTGTTATGTATGAATCTTAGGATAAGTCAGAGGAGTAACAACAATGGAATTAATCGACGTGATTTTATCAAAAGGAAATCTGAACAGAGCCTATAAAAAGGTGGTAGCCAACAAAGGTGCAAGTGGAGTTGACGGAGTTACTGTTGAGGAACTGGGAGATTATATAAGGAAAAATAAGGATGCGATTGTTACATCCATTAGGAATAGGACTTATATGCCGAAGCCAGTACGGAGAGTATACATTCCAAAAGACAATGGAAAGCAACGTCCGTTGGGAATCCCTACAGCATTGGATAGAACTATCCAACAGGCAATTGCACAGCCAATATCTGATATTTATGAAGAAATATTTAGTGAATACAGTTATGGATTCAGACCGGGGAAAAGCTGTCATGATGCAATCAGACAGGCACTCTGCTATCTGAACAGTGGCTATGAATGGGTAGTAGATATAGATATTGAACAGTTTTTCGACAGGGTAAATCACGATAAGTTAATTCAGATACTAAGAGAGCAAGTAAACGATAGTACCACATTAAATCTGATACGGAAATATCTGAAAGCAGGAGTAATGGAAAAAGGACTGGAAAAAGCAACTACCACGGGTGTACCTCAGGGAGGCCCACTTTCGGTTGTATGTTCTAATGTCTATCTTGATAAGTTAGACAAAGAACTGGAGCAAAGAGGACTTCGTTTCACAAGGTATGCCGATGACGTGCTGATATTCACTAAAAGTGAGATGGCAGCCAATCGAGTAATGAAATCTATTTGTAGTTGGTTAGAAAGAAAGCTATTCTTGAAAGTAAATGCCACGAAAACGAAAGTGGTAAGACCAACAAGAAGTAAATATCTCGGTTTTACATTCCTAAAGAATGGTTCAGCATGGAAAGTCAGACCGATGCAAATTCTGCTCGAACGGTACGCCTATTCTGAAATCGGCGGTACATTCATTCTGATTTAGCGGTACGCGCTTTCTGCTCAAAACGGTACGTTTTTCCTTTATTATTGTGATGTAACTATTATTCA
>OCAA01001672.1_pt1 | contig 10543 bp, 7 predicted proteins | sample 1538241 | NCBI WGS metagenome assembly OCAA01 (sample SAMEA2580241, study PRJEB22360) | human gut metagenome | biome: human gut; feature: human-associated habitat; material: faeces | place: Denmark | collected 2008/2010
TTGAAGCTGACGTGCTGCACTTCGCCCAGCGCCGAGAGTTTCTCGGCGACCTCGGCGGCGGTGAACTCCTCGCCGAAGCGGACCACGTACCACAGGTGCAGTTCCGATTCGCGGGTGCGCTCCTCGTTGCGCGGGTCCACGGGGAAGACGCGCTCGATCTCATAACCGCCGACGATGTCCAGAATCTCATCGACGGAGAGAATGCCCGAACGGGTCGCGGGGCCGCCGCTGCGGGTGATGCCCGCCCGGTCGAGTATGTCGCTTACGTAAGGTGCGAATTTCACCAGCACCTCCCCCGATTGGTATTCGGCCGGGACGTCCGGGCCCGGAGCCGGCTCCGGGGCGGACAGCTCCTCTTTGGTACATGCGGTAAATGCCAGTAAAGCGGTGGCAAGAATGCCGTATAGATAGTTTTTCATCGTCATAATTATTTGGTCGTCTCCTCCTCTTCTTCTGTGCCGGGATCTTTCTTGTAGCCCTCGTAGAATTCGTAGTAGTAGTTCATGTTGGCGGGTTCGTTGGTGAATCCTGCCAGCGTGCCGGTCGCATCCTTGCCCTCCTGCGTGAACACCAGCACGCTGGGCACCCACCAGTCGAGCGCCGGGTGGTAGAGCAGCCAGTCGGGCAGTTCGCCGGTCAGGCGGTTGAGGTTGATGGCGAACCGCTTGGTGTGCGGCATCACCTTCGGGGTGCCGATCAGCGCGCGGGGCAGCGTGTCGGCGTCAATGATGTCCTGTTCGGTGTATTTTTCCCAGTCGTCCATCTTGGGCAGCGGTCCCTGCCGGTAGTTGACCGAAAGCAACAGCGTGTCGAGGTCCCATTCGATCAGGCGGCGCGGGAATCCCTGTTCTTCGACAAGGCCGCCGTAGTTGGTTTCGATGGTGTTGCTCAGGTCATAGATGTTCTTGCGCGTGTTGGCGCCCATGTTCAGCGTCCGGAGCTTCGGGAAGTTCGTCGGGTTGATCTCTTCGGGAACCTTCTGGAAGTTGTTGCTGCTCAGGTCGAGGTATTCGAGATTCTTGAGCGCCGTGAAGTTCTTGTCCAGCGATACCAGACCGTAGGCCGAGATGGTGAGCCGGCGCAGCTGCGTGAGCTTGGTGATGTACTCGCCGGTGGTGAGGTCCTTGAGGAAGGCGTTGACGTTGCTGTAGAAGCTCAGCTCGTCGGCGGCCGTCAGGTACTGCACCTCGAAAGGCAGCTCCTCTTTGGTGTTGAACATGAAGAACCGGGCGTATTTCACGCGGCCCTTCTTTTCGGGCGTGTACCCCTCCATGCCCTCTTCCCAGAGGATCACGTTGTCCCAGTTGTCCATGCGTTCGCCGTTTTCCCAGCTTGCGATGGTTTCGAGCGTACGGGCGATGGCCAGCAGGGCGATCGAGTCGCCGCCGCGGGTGTTCTCCTCGATCGGTTCGGCGGCCTGTTGCGTGACCACGAGGTTGTCGTGCCGTGCGAGTTCGACCTCCTTTTTGGAGGTGAAAGTGACGTCGGCGATGCGGGGGTTGGGCTGCGAATTGATGTTCCAGTTGAAGCGCACGGTCACTTCGCGCGGGCGGATGCCGCGGTCGAATTCGACCGCCGGCTTCTCGAACTTGAGCCAGTTTTCGGCCGATTCGGGAACCTTGACGTAGAAATCCACGTTGGTCTTTATCTTGACGTCGAAGTGGCGCATGCCGTACGCCGCGTAGTTGGCGACGGTGACCTCCTTGTCGTCGATGCCGATGAGGTAGTCGAAGCCTTTCTGCGAGACGGCGATCTCCTTTTTGACCCAAGTGTTCTGCTCCATGATGCGGATTACGCCGCGGCGGGGCTGGTCGGTCAGGGCCGAGTCGATGAGTACGCGGCATTCGGTCGTGCCGCGGCCGTTGGCGGGCGAGACGGTGATCCACGGTTCGTCGGTGGTGGCGACCCACTCTTTCTCCGCCGACACCCTGACGGTGTGGGTTCCTCCCGTGGCGGGGGCTTCGATGGCGTCGCTGTCGGTGCCGAATCCGACGGTCTTGGCGGCGTCGGAGCAGCCGCACAATGCGATCGAGCAGAGGATAACCGGTATGTAATTCGTTATTTTCATTGTCATTTCTCCTTAGTGGTTATTCGAGCATTTTATCGCAGTTCAGGATATTCTGGGTCTTGTCGTAAATCAGGTTGTAGGCGCCCTGCTGCCAGTAGTAGCAGATCGCCGAGGCATCGAACGTGATGTTGGGGTTATCGCTGATGTCGAGGTGGTAGATCAGGTGGGAGATCGTGTCGTCGATCTTACGCAGGTCGTTCGAGCCGATGTAGAATCCGCGCAGGCCGGTGTGCTGGTAGAGTCCCGTGGGCCATTCGCGCAGGCAGCGGTTGCCCTGAGCGTCGCGCTGGCCGCGGATGGCGTAGACCGTCAGGCCCGCGCAGTTGAGCGGCGACCACGGGAACTTGTCGAAGGCGTTGTACGAGACGTCCAGCCCGTAGAGGTAAGGCAGCTGCTCGGCCGTGAAATCCTTCGGCAGCTTGCTGAGCTTGTTGTAGGTCAGGTCGAGCGAGGTCATCGAAGTCGAGTATTTGCCGGAGAACGACCCTTCGGGGATTTCGTCGATCATGTTGCCGCGCAGGATGATGTATGCGACGAGCGATCCCGTCGTGCCGAGACATTTGGGGAACTTCGTGAACTTGTTCGCCGCGAGCGAGAGCTGTTCGATGTTCAGGCCCTTGAACGTGCCGTCCTCTTCGCCTTCGAAGCCGTCAATCTCGTTGTAGGAGAAATCGACCGATTTGATGGTGAACTTGCTCTTGGCCGAGAAGATGTTGGGGAACTTCGTGAATTTGTTGTAGGTCGCCGAGAAGGTCTCGACGTCGTCCATGGTGCAGAAAAGGCCGTTCCCGTCGGCGGGCAGCGACGTGAGTTTGTTGTTGTCGAGGTAGAGCTGCGCGGGAGCCACTTCTTTTCCGAACGGATGGATGGTCCCGATCTGGTTTTGGGCCAAGTCCAGCAGGCCGATCTTCTTGAGGTTCCGGAACGATTCCGGCACTTCCCGGAGATTGTTGTCGCGGACGTAGAGAATCTGTAGCTTCTCCTTCGCAGGGCCGTTGGCGATGGCGTTCAGACCCTTGTAGACCTCCTCGGCCGACCACTGCGAGTTGTTGGAAATGTTGAGCGAGATCATCTCCGGGAGCTTGGCGAGCACCATCGGGAACTGCGTCATCTTGGGGCAGTTGTACACCTCGACGTCGGTCAGCGACTTGAGGTTTGCCAGCTCGTCGGGCAGCGTCTCCAGCTCGCCGTTGGCGACGAACAGGTATTCGAGGTTTTCGAGCTTGCCGATGGCCGGGTCGATCGACTTGAGGCCGTTGGTCAGCTTGCCGTGCACCACGTCATAGGGGCGGATACGCTTCTGAAGTCCGGTTTTGCGGTCGATGATCTCGTCCTCGGTATAGTTCTCCTCGTAGAGCGAGATGCCCGGAATGGTCAGGTTGTGCTCCTTGAGCGCACGGGCGATCGGCTCGGAGGTCTGCGTCGGCGTGTGGATCAGGCGGAGGAACTCCTTGTTGCGCTCCATGCGGGTGCGCTTCCGCTCGCTCAGGCTCTTGTCGGGCGCGATCGAGGGATCGTATTCGAGCAGGTTGGCGTCGTTGTGCGAACCCAGATAAAGCTCGATCAGCTGCGTGAGCTGGCCGATGGCCGCGGGCAGGTGGCCCCGGAATCCGAAGTCGCTGAGCGTGATCTTCGCCACGCGGCCGTTGGAGTGTACCTCCACGCCGGGCTGGATGCCCCACAGGTCGGGGTCCTTGTTGAAGTCCCAGTTGGTGCCTTCGGGGTAGTTTTCGCCGGAGAAATACCAGTTGGGGCCGTCGAGCGCCTTCCAGATTTCATACAGCGCGTAGTAGTCGCGGATATACTCGTCGGCCTCGTAAAGCGTGACGCCGACCTTCGTTTCGGTGGTCTTGTTGTCCTCGATGACGAAGTCGAGGTTCTTGGGCCGCTTGTTGTTCTCCAGCAGCAGCTTGTTCTTGTCGTAGGTTTCGTACCGCATCATTTTGTAGCTGCCGGCCTTGAGCGAAAGCAGCGTGTCGCATTCGAGCGACGAGGTCTGGTAGCCGAACGTGTCGTCGTCCTCGTCGAAATGGATCGAGAACTTCGTGGGCAGCATCTTGAAGGTCGTCTGTTCGTTGGTCTCGCCCTGTTTTACGGTGAGGCTGATGAAAGCGATCTCGTCGAACGTATACTGTCTGTTTGCCGCACGGGTGACGGGCGTCTCGGTGAAGTCCGAAAGGTCCTTGCGGATGGTGAAGCGCACTTTTCCGCGCGGTTCGACATCGACCGTCAGGTCGTGGACCTGCAGGCCGCCGGCTTCGACGACGAGCCGGTCGTCGAGGGGCATGCCGTTGTATATCAGCTCGTCGTTCGCGTTGTAGAGCGAGAAGGTGATGATCTGGTACTGTCCCGTCAGCAGCCGCACTCGGCGCTCTCCTTGTCGGAGGCCGAGAGCGTCAGCGTCTGGGTGACGGTCGTGCCGTTGCAGCCGAGCGACACCTGCACCTTGGCGGCTTCGTAAAGGTAGTCGAGCTGGGGTTTCTGCGCCCGGCTGACGGCGTCGTAGGACGCCTCCTTGTAGAGTTTGAACTGGACGTATCCGTAGTCGAGATCGCGGTTGTCGATGCCGTCGTCGTCGGAACATCCGCCGGTGAGGGCCGCTGCCAGTGCGAGAATCGCCGCTACGAAAATTTTTAAAAGTTTCATATCTAAAAACCTGTTCTGTATATTCTCCATAAATTGTAGTCGTATAGAACGGGTCCCCGCCCCTTCGAACGGGGACCTGTCGTGTGGGTGGTGTTTAGAACGCGGGCATACAGTAAACGATGCATTTCATGTTCCAGCTGCCGTCCAAGAACTGCAGCATGCCGTAGGGAGCCTGCTCCGCTTCGGGTTTGGCCATGGAGACCTGAATCTGCGTGTCGGAGAGGGGTTCGTAGTCGAGCCACTCGGCGCCCGACATCGGCATGAGCATGATCTGCTGGTAGGGCGAGACTTCCAGTACGGCGTTCGAAGGTTCGGCCGAGGTGTAGGTCAGCATGTACTGCGGAACTCCCATGCCGAGGTTCTCGGCGAACGAGGCGAGCAGGTCCGTGTTGCCGCCTGCGACCGCTTCGTAGTTCTCCTTCGTGATCTCGACCAGCGTCGCGCCGCTCACCAGATCGGGCATGGCGAACTTCACTTCGAAACCCTCGCCGCCACCGCCGATCGGATAATTCTCGTCGTAGATGCACTGGATGAGCGCAAACCGGCCGTCGGCGTCGGTGAAGACGGCGAATCCGATGTGGGCGATACCCTCGTTCGCCATCGAGCTGCCGCCGCACTTGTCCTTGGCGGGGTCCATGTCTACGATGACGCCCTCCGCGGTCTTGCGTACCGAGAGCCAGCTCTCCTCGCCGCTCATGGGCTGCAGGTCGTAGTCGAAGAAGGCGACGCCGGTATATTCGCGGTCCACGGTCAGCGTCGATTCGGGATCGTTCGACCACTCCTTCGTATAGATGAGCTTGTAGCCGTCCCTGACGCCGAATTCGCCGATGTACCAGTCGTCGGCCGGCAGCTTCTCGAAGGCGGCGCCGATTTCGGTCATGCCTGCGGGGTTGTTCGCCGAGATGGAGCCGGGATTGGCCTCCTGATTGATGGTGGTGACGAGATATTGTTTGTATTCGTCGCGGATCTCCGCGTCGATGAGCTGATAGGGGTCGGAGATCGTTTCGGCGACCGCTGCGGGCAGCGCCAGCAGGTATGCCTTGCGAGCTTTGCCGCCGTTCTCGGTCACGCCCACGGTGAACTGGCGCGACTGTACGACGTCGCTGCCGGGCGTGCTGTCCCACGGCTCCTCGGTCAGCAGGATCCATGCGAGGTCTTCGGCTTCGGCGCTCAGGTAGGGGGCGCCCCACTGCTGCGTGACCTCCGCGAAGAGGAAGAACTTCGCGCCGTCGATGCTCTGGACGCTGCCCATCGCGCTGCCCGGAACCCAGTCGCCGTTCATGCTGTTGAAATATTCGGCCTTGGTGTTGAATTTGGTCTCGGCGCTCATGCCGCTGACGGAGAAGATGTCGCGGCAGGCCGGAATCGAGATCGGAATCTCGTAGCTCACTCCGGAGTTGTTCTTGTCGGTGAATACCAGCGTCTCCTCGGCTCCGTCGAGCGGGTAGCGCGAAGCGTCGCCTTGCAGGCGCAGTTCGAGCTGCGCGCCCGGTTACGCGCGGCAACTGGACAAGCCACTCCGGCAGTTTGCCGAGCACCCATTCGAAGTTGGCCTCCACGAGTACCGGCATCGAAAATCCGGTGCGGCCTTCGGGCCACGTCAGGGCGACGTTTTCGGCCGGTTCGGTGCCGTAGAGGTAGGTAAGCCCGGTTTCGGTGCTGTTGGGGTTGTAGATGAAGTCGCCGTAGTCGTCCAGCTGACAGGTGCGGAGCGTGAAGCCGCGGTCGAGCGTGCCGCGCGTGATCGTGGCGATGACCTTGCTCTGGCCGCCCATGGTCAGGGTCACCTCGCAGACGCGGTTGTCGTCGAACTCTTCCAGTTCGGCGGCGGCGATGACGATCCGGGCCGGGCCCGCGCCGCCGCGCAGGGTCCAGACCTTCTGCGTTCCGTCCTCGATCCAGAACCATGCGGCCGTTGCGGTCGGGACGCTTGCCTCCCAATCCTGATTGGGGTCGATTTCGATCGTGAAGGTCTCTCCGGCTCCGATGGTCGGGGAGACCGCTTCGGGGAAGTTGGGGCTGGGAGCCTTGATCTCCTTGTCCGAATCGGAACACGAAGCGGCCGCCAGACATGCTCCCGCGAGCAGTGACATCACCAAGTGTAAATAGTGCCTTTTCATATCTCTTGTCTTTTTCTGCTTTAATGGATTTAGCGCGCGTGCGGCGTGATGACTCCGCCCGGTTTCATGCCCTCTTCACGCTGGAGCCGGTCGGCCTCTTCGTCGCTGACCCACTCGATGATGTTGTAGAAGTGGCCCACCAGACCGACGTTCTCGCCCATGTTCTCGACGTGGACCTTGATCCAGAGCGTGACGTATTTCTGACACGAATTGAAGTAGGAGTCGTAGAGCGGGCTGTTGGTGACCAGAATCTTGTTGTCGCCGAGGATCTGTCCGAAGACCGAGCCTTCGTCTGCGAGTATCTGGTTCTTGTCCATGGTCACCAGCGGTTCGGCCGGATCGGCCGGGTCGAGGCGGATCGTCACGTCGTAGCTCGAAAAGAGCCAGTCGTGAAGGATGATCATGTTCTCCTCGGTGGGGTGCTTCTCGGTGCGGATAAGCCGCTGGAGCGAAGTGTTCTCAATGCCGGGATACTGGTTGAGGAAGAGCGAGGTCACGACGCACCAGCCCGTGAAGTCGTTGACGTCGTACGGGCAGCTCTTCATCATCACGACCTTGGTCCGGTCGTGGTACAGATTCCAGTTGACCTGTTCGGGCATGACCAGCTTGAGGATGAAGCCCAGCGAGTCGGTCGGCTCGATGTTGTCGTACAGGCCGCGCACCTCTACGTTGGCGGCGCGCTGGCCGGCCTTTATGGTGATGGTGTTCGAACGCAGGGCGTAGTGCAGCCCTTCGATGGCGTTGCTGCCCTTGTCGATGATCTCCACGCCGAACGTGCGGTCGTAATCGCACGCGACGGTCGAAGTGACGGGAACCGAGAAGTATTCCTTGTCCTGAAGCACCATGTAGGTCGCCGCAGTGTCGGCGAACATGACGAACTCCCGGTCCGAATAGGTCTTGTACTCCTCCTTGCAGCCGGTGAAGAGGGCGGCGAGGAGTCCCGTTGCAAATAAAACCGTGATAATTTGTTTCATTGTTTATGGTCTGTTCGTTGTTGCTATCGGTTGCTTTCGTTGGGCAGAATCTCCGAGCCGGGAGACTCCAGTTCGTGCTGGGGAATCGGCCATACGAAGAGCGGATTGTCCGGAGTGATCTTGAGCGAGCTGCCTTCGGGCTGCGAGCACGACTGCGGCGTGCGGCGGATGCTGTAGCCGCCGTTCAGGTCGGCGTACTCCTTGCCCCAGCGCTTGAGGTCGTGCAGGCGGAAACCCTCCATGTAGAGTTCGCGCACGCGCTCGTCGGAGATGGTCTGCAGCCAGTTGTTTTTCGAGACGTTCAGCGTGCCGCCCGAAGCGTAACGCATCTTGCGCAGCGCCGTGAGGTCGTTGCCGGCCTTCGTGAAGTCGTTCTTGCGGCAGTAGGCTTCGGCGCGGATCAGGTACTGCTCGGCCAGCCGGAACGGCTTGGGCATCGAAACGTGGAAGATCAGCTTGCTGGTGAAGTTGCGGTTGCCGTAGTATTTCACCAGCATCGGCCAGTCCAGTCCGTTGGTGTAGCCGATCGTCAGCCCCTGCTCCTTGCCGGCGAAGTAACCCGAATAGCGCAGGTCGGCGGCGTCGTACAGGTTCAGCGCCGCGGTGGCCGGCACGTAGTCGGGATAGTAGTAGGTGAGGTCCTTGGTGAAGTTCAGGAACACCGTTCCGAGGGGACTGCCGTAGGATGTCTCCGTGAAGCCGATGCGCCAGATGATCTCGTAGCTCAGGTCGTAGGCCCACATGTAGTCGAAGAAGGTGTAGTCGGCGTTGTATTTGGTTTTGGCGTCGGCCAGCTTGAAGGTGTTCTTCTTGTCGTCGATCAGGATGCTCGCGTATTCGATGGCGGTATCCCAGTCCTGCATGTAGAGGGCCACGCGGGCGTGCAGCGCCTGAGCGGCCGCCGAGGTGATGTACTCGTTGCTGTAGGCGTCCTCCTCCTTGTCGAGACGCTTCTCGGCCTCCGCCAGATCGTCGAGCACGAACTTATAGGAGTCGTACAGCGACGCGCGGCGGATCGGCTCCGGCGTGGAGTATTTGGTGCGGATGACCACGCCCAGCTCCGATTGCGCGGTGGCGGGGTCGTAGGCCTTGCAGTAATTCTTGAGCAGCTCCGAATAGCAGAGCGCGCGGATGGCGTAGACCTCGCCGGTGTATTCTTCGAGGTCTTCGAGGTTGTCGTCGCTGATTTCGTTCCGCATCACTTCGTCGATGCGTTCGAGGAAGAAGTTGCAGCGGCTGATGACGGTGTAGAGGTCGGCGTAAACGCCTTCGAGGTCGAGGTCGGTCGGACGGACGTCCCAGCGCCAGAAGTTGCCGAACTGGTTGCTGTTGCCCTCGACGGCATAGACGAGGTCGGCCTGAATGTCGGGCAGCAGCGTGAGCCGTCCGCTGAAAAGCGAGCTGCTCTTGAAGGTGGCGTAGATGCCCGTGAGGGTCTGCTCGGCATCCGCGAAGGTCTTCATGGCATCCTTTTCGGGGATGGCGGATTCGGGGTATTTGTCCAGACACGAAGTGGCGAGGAGAAGCACCGCAAGGGCGGAAAGTCGGAATTTTATATTGCGTAACATGTTCATAGTCCCGTTTTAGAATGTTAAGTCGAGTCCGAAGGTGAATTGCCGGGCCATAGGATACTGCGCTTGGTACATGTTGGAGTTACCCTCAGGGTCGAGTCCCGTGAATTTGGTGAACGTAAACAGGTTCTGGGCCTGTGCGTAAATCCGGGCGCCTCCGATGAACCGGGTCTTGCGCAGCCACTCCTGCGGGAAGGTGTAGCTGAGCATGAGGTTCTTCAGACGCAGGAACGAAGCGTCCTCCAGCAGGCGGTCGTCGAACTCGGTGTAGACGCCGTGGCGCGGAATGTCGGTGATGTCGCCCGGTTTCTTCCAGCGGTTGAGCAGGCGTTTCGACTGGTTGAAGGAGACGAAGCGGCCGTTCGACTCGTCGAAATAGCGGTCGTTGTTGATCATCCAGCGGTCGGCCACCCATGCGAACTGCGCCGAGAGCGAAAGCCCCTTCCATGTCAGCGTCGTGCCGAAGCCGCCCTGCCACGGGGCGAAGAAGCTCTTGCCGGTCAGCACCTTGTCCTCGTCGCGGAGTTCGGTGGTCAGCTCGCCCTGCTTGGTGTACCACAGGGCGTCGCCGTTGGCGGGATTGACGCCGGCGAAGCGGTTGATGTAGAATTCGCCCACGGGGTGTCCCACGACCAGCTTGGTGTTGGTGCTGGACATTTCGTACTCCGTGACGCCGTTATAGAGTTCGGTGATCTTGTTCTTGTTGTAGGATACGTTGGCGTTCACGCTCCACAGGAAGTCCTTGCTTGCGACGACGGCGCCCGACAGGCTCAGCTCGACGCCGCGGTTGACCATGCCGCCCACGTTGCTCCAGTGGTAGCCGCAGCCTTTGTCGGCATAGGATTCGGGAACCTCCATCAGCATGTCGGTCGTCTTCTTGTTGTAGAGTTCGACGTCCAGATTGAGCCGGTTCCAGAAGCCCAGATGCAGGGCCACGTTGGTCGTCCAGAGCTTCTCCCAGCTCAGCTCCTCGTTGCCCGGCTGGGTGGGGGCGATGCCGGCGTTGCCGAAATAGTTCTGGCCGCCGGTCACCAGCGCGAGGTGTTCGTAGTTGGGAATCTCCGAGTTGCCCGACGTACCGGTGCTGACGGCGATCTGCGCCAGCGTCAGCCAGCGGCGGGGGGTCTCCCGGCAATTTTCGTTTGGCAGGGTCCCTCCTTGCAG
>OCAA01001680.1_pt1 | contig 10488 bp, 8 predicted proteins | sample 1538241 | NCBI WGS metagenome assembly OCAA01 (sample SAMEA2580241, study PRJEB22360) | human gut metagenome | biome: human gut; feature: human-associated habitat; material: faeces | place: Denmark | collected 2008/2010
ACATAATAGAGGATATTCAACAATAGGTTCACAATTACTAAGATCATTAGCGATTAAACATGGATATGAAAATGCATGGAAAAGAAAAATATATGAAGTAATATATACCTATATATTTTTTAATTGTTTGTATAAATATGAGGTGAAATATAGAGTTGCAAATAGGGAGCATTTTAGGGATTGGATAATATATTTGTATTTTCATAATGTGAATACATTTCTTGGAAAAGAAGATATAAGATTTTCAAAAATATTAAATGCGTTTGATATGCAATATAATAATCTGAATGAAAAAGACATATATGATATATCAAACGAAGGAGTATTAATTGCATGTTGGGGATTGAGTAAAAAGACAAAGTATATCACTAAAGAAAATATAAAGGATTGGATTCCTCATATTGAAGGTGTTGAATTTGATGTTAATAAATTAATAGATATGATTAAACATTTAGATGAACCATATTATAATGGACAGTATTTGAAGTAAAAATAGTTTAGTTTGTAAATGAATTTTAGTTGCTTAGAGAGTAATGATTTTAAAATAATTGAGGTGTTATGAAAATGAAATTATATAAATATAAATCATTACCATATATAAAGGATGGTTTAAATGAACAAGAAATAAAACAAGTAGAATATTGTAAAGATATTATATTAAATAACAGATTATTTATGGCTCCAAGAATATCATTAAATGATCCATTTGAAGGTATGGCAGTTCCAATCGAATTAGGAATAAGTGGTTCTGGTTTATTTTCTGCACTAGGGTTGCCACATCCTTATGTTGAAAAAATAATGAATCAATATAATATTTTATCATTATCAGCTAATCCTAGAAGTCCATTAATGTGGGCACATTATGCAAGTAATTATACTGGTATATGTTTAGAATTTGACTTAGATATCAATTTTAATAATATACATAAGGTAGAATATATAGAAAAACAATTTGAGCCTTTGTATGAGCCAGATGAAGAAGAACTTTACAAAGCAATTGAAAAAAGTCTTATATGTAAAAGTAAAAATTGGAGCTATGAAGAAGAGTATAGGATGATTACAAGAGAAAATAAATGTTTCTTTAATTTTGATAAAAAAGAATTAACAGGTATTATTATAGGACATAAATCAGCTTGGATAAAAGATATAGTAAGTATGGCTGATGAAAATAATATTCCTGTATATTATACACTTACTTCAACAAAAAATTATGAAATAAATATAGTAAAAAAATTACCTAATAATCTTGATATAGGTGTTGATACAATTAGTAGTATAGGGTATTTTGAATAAAAATATTCACTTTCTAAATTTAAATGAAAAATTCAATAGAAATGATTACTTGTAGAGAATTAATAAAGAAAATAAAAAATGAGGGAAATATGGAAAAAAGAATATAAAGATCGTATACAACAGGAAGATAGAATATTGTTAACAACACTTTTTTCACTTACAGATACTGTTGTAGATTCAGATGTGTTAAAACGTGCATACAATGAAAGAATGAGACATAAGAATAATGTTGATGTAACAAATAATTATTATGAAAATTCATTAAGAAGATTGAATGGTTCTATGATTAAACTTTTAATTAGTAATGGACGACTTCTAGTGAGCGCATATAATCCTTCAGTAAATGATTTTTAAGAAAAACAATTAAAGATAATCAGCTTGAATATGAGGATATTAGAGAATTTTGTACAGAATATCTGCAAATAGCAAAACTTTTTCCAGAATATATAAGGAACATTATCATTGATGTAAAAGTAGATAAAATAAATTTTAGTTCGGATGATGAAAAATATGCTGTTGTATTAACATATATATGTAGAAATGATTTGTTTGATGAGAATTGTAAAGATATTATATATGAATATTTAAATGATTTAAGACAATTTAAAATACAAGGACAAGCTACATATATTGAAGTATTATGTACTTTATTATCTAATAGAATGGACAAGTACTATTCAATAAGAGAATATTTAAATTATAATGGATTAGTAAATTTGTTTGAAAGAATGAATATGCATGAATTTGCTGAAATGCTCAGATGGTTTAAACAATATGAAATAGATATTAACGATAATAAAATTAAATTTATTATGATTGAAAAAATTAATAAATAAATTTTAGATTATTGTAAGAATGTTATTGGTGAGAATTATTATGAAGAATATGATATAAAAGAAATAATTGATAATAGTATGGAGTTTAATATTGTTCCTCATTATGATACAGATGGAGATATTTATATGGAAGAAGAATATGAACTTAATTTTGACTGTGCGTATCAAATTGTTTATTCATATATTATTGAAGATATAAAAGAAGAAATATTGAAAGAATTCGAACAGATACCAGCAGAATTCAAGGATAAACTTATGTTGAATCCTGAGGAAAAAGATTTTGATATTAATTTATGTTCGTTAGAAAATTACTTGAATGCACAATTTGATATGGAACCAGATTATGATGATTATTATGACGATTATAGAGATAATAAATATGTTAATGATGAACTCGAATACATATTTAGAGATGGAGCTATGTAAAGCAAATGTCACAAGAAATACTTCTGAATAATTAATAAACTAGACGTATCATTGATGTTGCAAGTTACAGTTTGGACTCTTTTTTTGCAACATGCGGTATCTAAGCGGATGGAAAGATAGGAATTCTTTACATTATAAAAAAAGGTATTCAAAGCATTATGTTATACAAAACAGTGTCCATTCAGGTAATTGGAACCATTATGTGCAGCATGATCAAATAATCTTGAAACATTTTTTGATTTTGTGCCAGATTTAGATACTATTGCATTATCAATACATAGAAATACAGGTTGTGTCTGAAATGAATCTGGTATCAGCTTCAAAGTAATCCGTATAGTTGTATTTATAAATCTGGAATAATCAATTTTTGGCATAGGAACGAACAAGCATAATAAAATGTATTTAGCGATTTCTTTGTTATTCCAGATAAAAAATGCTGATACAGAAATTTAATTGAATGTGCTACTTCCAACGTCAGTATAGATAGTATAAACAGGGTATCTGCTGTTGGAACAGGAAAAGTTTCAAAATAGATCAAAAAATACTTATAAATTCTATCAATTATTGTTTTATAATTGTATAATATTTTTGTCGTACATGGTCATTTTCCTTTGTAATGTTTTGCTGAACTCATTATACATCAGAAAAACCTGTACGATATTTTTATGAAAAAGTTGTAAAGAGATGTTATTTATTGTAAAAATTATAAAATGACAAAAACTTATTTAAGTATGAAAATATAAAGACTATAAATAATGATATGAAAAATAGAAAGGAATTAAGATATGACAGATTTTGATGAATTAATTATTAGAATATCAACGGAGACAGCGGTATTGTTTTTAGGTCAGAAGTATGATCAGAATGTAGTGTTTAATAACATAGATGATAAATACAAGCGAGTTGCAATAGGAGAAGAAAAAGAAATTTCATATGCAGAGGCGGTAACAAATCTAATTAATTACTGTGATGAAAACCCAGAAGAAAAAAAATCTATTATTTCAAGTATTATAGCTGCGGAATCTGCTATATGTGATAAACGTTTTGAAAAATTGGCTTCATTACAATGGAATGGTATTGTAACTTCATTAATGCATGCTATGCCAGGGTTTGATTCATTGCACTCCGTGGTTCGTTATGCTGAAATTAAGACAGACTATTTCAGTGAAAAAAATTTAAAGCTTACTTATTTGTTTGGACGAGTGGGAAATGAACAAGCGAATATGCCTTTGTCTTATGATGAGCAAATGAAAGCAGAAACTTCCAAGGAGCAAATGTGGAGAGAGATTGTAAATAGAATTATACTGAGAGGTATTTTGGTTGTTGATAGCTGGAATCCTCAATACGACTGGTTAAAGGAGCGTGATTTTAATGCATTTATTTCATGTTCAAAACACTCAATTTTTTTCTTTAATCTTTCTGACGAGGCAAAAAGAAAACCCCAGATCCGACAATTAATTTCAAAAGAAATTGCGGTTGTTATAGAAGGTAGTTTTTATGACTGGATACGGGAACGAGAAGTAGAAACGCAGAAATATAGTTATGATGAAGATGATGAAGATTCTGTTGCAATTACAATAGATTCACAATTGGATAAAGCAGAGCATTCAGTAAAAAGATTAGCATTTAGTATATTAAATCAATTAGATAGATCTATTATAGTACTTGACGATTCTATTTTAGATAACCCTAATTATTTGGATCGCAAAGAGTATTTTATGAGGTTTTTGTCTACGGAGAATTTGGAACCGATTTGGGGTGGATATTCATCAGGTTTTTATTTCAAAAGAGATATTGATGAGGAGTTATTGGAAAAGGTAGAGTATCAGTTAAAAAATAATGATCCAGCAAAAAGTAAGGTTATTTTAATTGAAGGAAGAAATGCTTCGGGAAAATCTGCTTGTCTGGGAAATTTAGCATTCCAGTTACGAAGAAAAAAAACGTATCCTGTGATTTATATTACTTCAGAAATGAAAGACAAAAGCCATTTTGAACAAATATTTAATCTTATACGAAATCATATCAACGAAAAACTGGGTGCACGAAAAACAGTTTTAATATGGGATAGAAATACTTATGATAATGATGACCTATATGATGAATTGCGGAAGTTGCTTGAGGAGTGCAATGTTATTGTTGTTGGTAGCAGATATATTGTTGGAGATGCACAGGAAAAAAAGAACCGAAATGTTGATGTTGTGACGCTTAAGGATGAGTTGAGTGAGTTGGAAATAGGAGCGTTGAAAGAAACACTTCAGGTTGTGGATGTAGCATACGCAAATCATTTTGAAAAAATCATCCAAACTATTGAAGGAGTCTCAAATAATTTATTACAAGCCAATGGAAAAGCGGCAGTGAAAACATATGCTGATAAAGGTAATTGGTTTCTTATGATCATGTATCGTTTATTTGAAGATCTTCACGAAATACAACAGCATTCTGTGAAGCAGGAAACACAGTCTGCAGAAAATGCTTTTATTGATTGGTTAGAGGAATATTCAAATGAGAGATTTTATAGTTTATCTTTTGCAAAACTTTATGAGGATTTAGGATTGGTTCATCCAGATAGATCGGATGAGTATAAGCATTTGGTATCAGAAATGTATAATATGATAGCAGTTGCTGGTAAATATGGACTTGAATTGCCAGCTATGGTTGTATATAGAGCCTATGCAGATCATTTTGCAGATGATTGGGGTGAATTTTCCTCACGTATAGGTTGTAGCAGTGTTATTGAAATGACACAATATGAAGATGGTACATTGACATTTCGATTTCGACGCGCACTAATGGCATCATTATTTTTGGAGGAGCAAGTTAAGAATTATACAGATTCAGCGGATAAAGAACTTATGAATATTGAAATTCATAGTCTTGTGAAAATTATTCATAATACAAATTTTAATGATGTTAGTGATAATGATGATTCGTTTAGTGAGTCAATACAGGTGGTGAATTTAATTCGAAAATTCGGTCCCAATGGACCAGAAGCATATAAATACAAAGATTATTTTTTGGAGATTGCAGAAGCAATTAACGAAGCAAACATGGATATGAATGATGAAGCAATTTTGGTTGCAAGTCATCTAGTTAGAGAAGCCTTTAATGGAAGTTCAAATGATTTAGAACAAAATGAACTTCTTTTAACAGCGAGATCTAAGTTGCATAAAGCAATCAATCGTTATGGGCATTATAATAAATCACAGCAATTGAGTAGATTAAAAGTCGAACTTTGTTCTAATTTGTTAAAAAGTATTCGGTCAGATAGACAACTGACGAAAGAAGAATTGGAGATTTTTGAACAGATTAATGAGTATATTGATGATGCCATGGCAATCGATTTAAATCGTTTTTCAGCAGGTGTGTTCCTTGATGCTAATCTTAAGGTGTATCCATTAGTAACAAATTTACAACAAAGAGATAAGATATTAAGCCGTATGTTGCAGATTGTTGATGATGTAAAGGATGCGCCTTATAGTGATTTTGGTAGTAACATATATGGAAAAATATTAGATGTTCTAAATTTGGCTAAATGTTATCATGAAATTGAGGAAGAAAATGAACGTCTTATAAAAGAGGGTTCTGATGTTGGAATTTATAGGAAGGTAATGTTAACACTGGATGGTTACTTTTTCGATAAAAGGCCAGACAAAGAAGAGATGGCTAATATTCAGAAAGCGATAAAGGAGTTAGAGGAACATCGTCAGATTGTATTGAATAATCCAAGAACATTATACTTATATATACGTCTATTATGGGTAGCTATGACTGAAAGAACACCATTTACAGAAAAACAGTTTGTGAGCTTGTCTAATGAGAATTGGAAGAAAATTGTAAGCTTATGTAAAGTATATATTAAGAATAAAGATGCACAGAAAAAAGCTTTTCCATATTTTGTAAATATGATCAATGCATTTCGAGAAGGAAATGTAAATGATTATAAAGATATGGTTAATATTACGCGAGAATTTAGAAGAAAAATGCCGGCACATATTACTTTTGTTGTTCTTTGTAATGAAGATGGAACTCCTATAATGGAAAATATAAAAGTTGTATGTAATACAAGCCGAAGGGCAACTTATTCTGCCGAATTTCAAAATCCTCTTTATAAAGGAATTGAGGCATATTTTAAAGCATCCAATTTTAAGGATGTGTTGGAATTATCCGATGGCAAACCAATTAAGAATGCAGTAATTGGTTTTAATATGTATGGAGTTGTTGTATATGGTGAAAGTGATCTTAAATTGCAGATAGGAGGGGTGAATTAATGTGTTCTCCAATATATTCAAATAATCCGCCGGAGAATGGATATGATTCCAAACTAGAAAAACATTTTATTTCACTATTATCAGATGCAACTGTAAGTGATATAAATGCAAAATTAACCTTTGTTAAGCACGGAATATATCTGTTTATACAATATAAAGAGATGGGATATGTTGTTAATAGCTTTCCAGAAGAGGTTTTTTGGAATATGGTTAATGGTATATACCGATTGATACATGATTGCAGTGACAAAATTCTAGAATTATTTTTACAAGTGGTAAAAAAGGATGGATTTCAGGCAATAAAACCTTTCGAGCAAACAGATGATCATAAAGTGCAACAGTTTGAAGATGCGATGGAGTTTATTAAAGATATTGAAAATATGCGCATTGTCCATTTTCATAATATGAAAACTGATAGTAAGACAGACAAAGATAAAGAAAGAAAGGTAGAAAAAAGATTTCAAAAGATATTAAACAATACAACAGGACCCCAAAGTCAAGCTGAATGGGAACATTGTATAACATGGATTTATAAAAATTGTAAGAATATACAAGCACTATTAGAGGAGCGTATTAAATTTCTACAAACGGAAGCAACTGAAGAACAGAGAAAACGTTTATGTGAAAAATATTATAGTTGTATTCGGGATTACTACAATGGAATTATGTTTGAAATCATTAAAGATATTCTGAGAAAAAAAAGAGAAAATTATAAGGATTGTATTAGGATTTTAGCATTAGTTAAAGAGAATGAAAAGGATATAGCTGATAAAGCAATAATGTTAATTCAAAATGCTAATGATAGAGCTGACCCATATCTTGCTGCATTACAAGCGGCAGATATAATTCTTACACACAAAAAACAGATATGATGTAATATGAACGTAAATTTGCTTACTATAAAATGTTGAAAGTGATGTTTTTGATTTAAAAAGTATAAGCACAAATGATAAATTTTTCTTAGATGTGGATAGACGTGGTAGAATTGAATTATCAAAATTTAAGTTGCAAAATAGATATGCTTTGACTAAATTACCACTTGTAAGGATAGATATAGATTCGCCTCCTCATATGAATCCTGATGGTACTAAGACATCAAGAAATCATATACATATTTATAAAGAGGTAGATAATGATACAGGAAATCTTCCATGGGCATATGATTTAGAAAATTTTGCTCAGATTAAATTTAATCAAGATGATATAATATTTATGGATATTTTTACTGGATTTTGTGAATATTGTAATATAAATATTAATAATGTACGGGGTGATATGATGATGAAACAGCAGATTGAAAAGGATTTTGGAAAAAATATATAGATTGGTTAAAACAGAATATTAGTCAATATAATGTTAATGACAATATTTATCGTATAATATTACCTTTTTTAGATAGAAATAATGATTATGTGGATATTTATATATTAGATAAAGGAAATGGATTGTATACGATTACAGATGATGGATATACAATTAGTGACTTAAAATTAGGTGGATTTGATATTGGGGCTAGTGCTAAAAGAAGGTCTTTATTAGACTTTATAGTTTCATCATATGGCATTAATAGATCAGAACATAACGAATTGATGGTAGATTGCACAGAGAATGATTTACCAGTAAAAAAGCATATGTTAGCACAGTGTATGGTAAAAGTGAGTGATATGTTTTATTTATCCAGAAGTAATGTACAATCAATCTTTTTAGATGATGTTCAGAATTTTTTCGATAAAAATGATATAAGATATGTTAATAATATATGTCTTATAGGAAAAAGTAAGCTGGCAACCCATTATGATTTTGCTGTTGCGCGTTCAAAAAGATCACCTGAAAGATTAATAAAAGTAGTAAATAATATGGATTTAAATGCAGCAAGAAATATTATATTCTCATGGAATGATACAAAGGATATGCGCCAACAAGGAACAAAGTTATACACATTTATACAAGATACAGACAAGAAAATATCTGAAGATGCAATTAGGGCAATTCAAGAGTATGGCATAAATACTGCATTATGGACAGAAAAAGATAAGTATGTACAGGAATTGAGTGCATAATGATTAGAGAGTGTTATGCTTGAAGATTGAATTTGTGAGAAAAGGTTTGTTGTAGTCCAGTGTTATTTAATTTAAGTATTCAGAGGTTTAAAAGATTATAATTAGTAATCTTTTAAACCTCTACATATATAGAAATAAATATATACAGATATTTATTTTGTAAAAGTAGAAAAGTCTATATTCATATTATCCCAAGGAATTCCATTAAAATATCCCTTTATATAAGTAGATAAGAGATTATAATCAGATTGTATTCTTATTGGACAATCTTTGATGGTGTTAACAGAGTGATTGCCATTACTATCTACATTAATAAAATAAAAGTAATCTTTGAAATTATTATTATTTAATAACATAAGGTTATGAGTGGTGATAATTAGCTGCTCATTAATATATGGTTCGAGGTTGGTTATAAGGTTTGTCATAAGCATATCATGAATACCATTGTCGATTTCATCAATAGCAACTATACCTGGTTTAGTTGCAGCTACAAATATCGGAAAAAGATGTATAAGCTGTCTTGTTCCATTAGATTCATATTTTGCAGGTACATCAACTAAACGATTAGATATTTTTTTGGTTAATATGAGCTCATATTCTAAAGAGTCATTTGAATTAGTATTTTTAGTGTTATATTTAATATCTTCAATATCATGGTACATTCCTTGTAAAAAGTTCCTTAAATGAATTCTGGATTCTTCTAGTTTTGGTAATTCTTCTTTTTCGATGGTACCCTGTTGGAGATTCACTATAGGTATAACATCGTATATAGAACCACGGGTTCTGTAGCCATCATTTATATGATAAGATATAGTTGAAAAATAATTAAGAACTTTTATCAGGTTCGTGTTGACACTATTTTCAAAGTATGAGTTAGTTAATTCATCCTGTTCATATAAAAGAAGTGACAAAAAAGAGTGTTTTCCCCAGTATGCAGGAGGATTAATAGAAGAGTCTAATGGAAATTTGACTATGGATATACAATCAAACGTAGGATTAAAAATAGATAGAATGACAATTATGGCAATGATGCGTAATAAGGTAAAATTAAAATAATATATTGTTATGATAATACAATATTGCGGAATTAAAAATAAAGTTTTGAGAATAGGTAAGATATAGTCCCAGTATTTTAAATTTATAAACATTATTTAATTTGAGATAGATCTTTATTTTTAAAGATTTACAGAAATAATTTGTTAAGGGAGATAACGTAAGTATGAATAGAATAGTTAAGTATTTAGATAATATGGAAATGACACAAAAAATAGTAAAGATAATTCCAGGTATATTATTAGGTATATACACAATTATACATTATATACAGAATCTTCTATATAAGATTGAATGTGAAAATAAATATGGGATTCCAATGGATTATTTTGATTATAAATCAAATAAAAATATAGTATTTTATTTATACTTAATTATGTTAGTTGTTATGTGTGTTTATTCCTATTATATGAATAAAAATATATATAATGATGATAAATATGTGGTGATTAACAAAGCAGTTAATTTTTTATATGCATTAGCAACTGGATTTTTAATTGGAATTGTAGCTGTTTTAGAATTTTGTAAAATTGTGTTCAATGTAGATATAAT
>OCAA01001682.1_pt1 | contig 10458 bp, 9 predicted proteins | sample 1538241 | NCBI WGS metagenome assembly OCAA01 (sample SAMEA2580241, study PRJEB22360) | human gut metagenome | biome: human gut; feature: human-associated habitat; material: faeces | place: Denmark | collected 2008/2010
AATAATTATAAGAAAAAAATACAAATGGCACATTTATTTTTTATTGCGAGAAGCCGTTGACATTTTCCGCAATTGCGTGTATGCTTAATGTACTGTATTTGTGGAGGTGTAGGTCTATGTCTGAAAAGCGGAAAAATGACACCATCATTGAAGGCGAATACTATGACCCGGACCTCCCTGCGCAGGAAAACACGCCGCCACAAAAGCACCGCCGCCCCCGCTCTGCAGGCAATGTACCCAAGTACAACCCGGCGTCGGAATCGATCATCACCAAGAGTAATGACCTGATCCAAAAGACAAAATATGCCCTGCCAAAGCTGGAGCAAAAGGTGCTTCTGGCAATGATGGCACAGATCAACCCCAAGGAGACCCCGGATGCGGACCGCGTTTATTCGTTGAGCTTTTCCGACTTCGGGCGGCTGGCCGGGGTCAACATGCACGACAATACCTATCTGGAATACCTGAAGGACACCGTCAAAAGTTTGGAGGACCGCTCCTTCTGGAGCCTGGACCCGGCCAGCGACGGCCACCAGTACAAGGTCCTGTCCTGGCTGCAGCGCGGCTCCACCGTGAATGACCGGGACAAGCAGATCCGCGTGCGCTTCAATCCGGAGATCCTTCCCTATCTTTCCCAGCTGAAAAGCAACTATACCTCTTACAACGTGGAATATCTGCTGACGATGAACAGCACCTACTCCATGCGTTTTTACGAAATTTTGCTCTCCTACGACAACGGAGACACCGATTACGGCTACAAGAACGGCCTGGTGTTTCAGCCGGTCACAAAAGAGATACTGGACCGTTTCCCGGACAAGGCGCAGGACATCCGCGGCTTCAAGTACAAGGTGTTTGACATTCAGGAGCTGAAGGAGCAGCTCTCTCCCCCGCCGGAAAAGCGCAAAAAGGACAAGGAAAAACCGCTGACCGAAAAGTACAGCAACTTCCACGATTTTGAACGCTACGTCCTGACCAAGGCCAGGGACGAAATCAACCAGATGACCGACCTCTGGTTTGACTATATCCCGGTCCGCATCCGCGGCGGCAGAAAATACGAGCGGCTGTACCTGTTCATCCGCTACAAATCCGCGCAGGAGATGGACGCAGTGCGCCAGCTGCACGCGCAGAAAAGCGCTCGCAATGAGGAAGTCCCGCGCCGCAGAAGGACGCGGAAAACCACCGAGCCGGAACGAAGCGCGGCAGTTGTGTCCGCGGCAGAGCCGCTGGGGGACGAGCTGTTTACTATGACGGTGACGCGGGCTGTTCGCGTGCTGGAAAGCAGGGCGCGCAGCCAGACCCTGCAGGAAAAAATTTCACCGGAGCTGTACAGCGCGGTGTCCTCGGTGCTGGTATATACGGCGCGTCTGCTGACCAACACCAACAGCGAGAAAAGGGCAAAGCAGGCGCAGGAGACCCGCGACGCGCTGAACCGCATCCTGGCCCAGCAGCACGATTTGACCTGCTGGGCGCTGGGCATGGCGCGGATGATGCTGACCAAAAAGGAGCACGGCCAGCTCAAGTCGCCGCAGTACAACGCGACCATTGTATACAACGCGATGGAGGATATTACGATCATCTCGAGCGGCAGGGACGAGCTGCGCAGCGCTGGTGCAACGGATCATTTCAAGGCAGATCTGTCCGTCTTTGATGAATAAATTTGCCACGGAGTTATAAGACCAAAAGGCATAACAAAAAGCGTATGGATACCCGGTCCGCAAAAAGCTGCGGCATGGGCGTGTCTATATGCTTTTTTCTTTATATAAAAATTTGCCACGGAGTTATAAGACTTTTCTGCGGCAGAAAAGCCCTGCCAAAACTGCAAAAGTGCTGTTGACGATGCTGGCAAATGTGGTATACTATACATAGACGAAAACGACATAAAAAATAATTTGCCACGGTGTTATAACTACATAATGAAATGGGGAACAAGCGAATGGCTGCAACAGTAATAACCATTGCGGTGGAAAAAGGCGGCTGCGGAAAAACAGTAACGACCTCTAACCTTGCCTATCTGATGGGCGACGAGGGCAAAAAGGTGCTTTGCCTGGACACCGACCCGCAGGGCAACCTGACGTTTGCCCTGACAGGCGGCAACGCCATTACCAGCAAGGCCTTTGCCAACCGCAGTCTGTATGATATGATCGACGGCTTCCGCTACAACACACAGACCAGAGATTTTATCGTCGAGTCGGAATATGAAAACGTGGACCTGATCCCGGCCAACGACCAGACGCCGCGCCTGTCCAAACGGCTGGAGGATCTGTACACGGACGCCCAGCGGGACTATGACCGCGGCGACCCGAAGTATCTGGCCAGCGATACCGACGTATTGGACTATTTCCTGCGCCAGGTCAAGGACGAGTACGATTATATCCTGATCGACACCCAGCCAAGCCGGGACAGCCTGCTGCTCTCCAACGCAATTGCCGCGGCGGACTATGTGCTGATCCCGCTGAAGTGCGATTCCTTCTCGGAGGACTCGGCGTTCCGCACCTATGTGCTCTGCAATGAGATGCGCAAGAGCAAGACTTCCCGCATCAAGGGCGTCGGCGTGATGCTGACGATGGTGCAGAAAAGTGCAGCCTCGCAGGACATCCGCAGTGACTGCCGTGCCAAGCTCGGCGCAACGCTGTTCAACGCGGAAATCGCCTTTGGCAAGAGTGTGGATAACAGCATCAACCGCTGCGTGCCGGTCTGCTACTCGGCCCGCACGCAGCCCCCGGCCAAAAGCTATGTGGCGGCGTATGAGGAGCTGAAAAAGCGCCTGGCGGAATTGGAGGAAAAGTAAGATGGCTATGAAAAAGAAGCCCGGCAGATCCAAGGTCGAGGTGGGCATTCCGTCCACCGAGGCGGTTTTCAGCGCTGGAAACAACAACGCCTCCGGCAGCCTGATTGCCAACCTGGCCACGCAGAACCGCGCCGAGCTTGCCTATGAGCTGCGGGAAATTGCCTTGCAGGACATCGAGCTGAACCCGGACAATGCGATTTTCCGCCAGCTGGACACCGACGAGGATGTGGAAACACTGGCCAACGACATTGACCGCAACGGCCTGATGCACAATTTGGTCGTATATCCGCGGACGGATGGCAAACAGACCAAGTACGTTCTGCTCTCCGGCGAGCGCCGCTATAAGGCATTGAATTATTTGCAGGCGCGCGGCGACGCAAAGTGGAACACAGTCAAAAACTGCCGTGTTGTCACAACACCGCTGAGCGACAACGAGAAAAAGGTCATGCTGCTGAGCGCCAACTTGCAGGTGCGCGGCGGCTTTGCCAACGAGATGATCCGCCGCAAGGCGGTTGCCGAGCTGGTGTCCTGCCTGCAGGCAGAGCCGTACAACCTGACAGCAGCCGAGGCAAAAAAGGCCATCAAGGAGGCAACGCCCATCAACGGGCGGCAGATCGATAAGGATCTGAGCATTGAAAAAAATCTGAATGAGGGTCTCAAGGATCTGCTGGATCGTGGCTTTGTGCTGCGCAGCGAGGCGGAGAGCTTTTTGCGGATGACGCCCGAGGAACAGAGAATCGCTGCCCAAATGCTGCAGCAGCTCTATGCTATTGCGTACAACGGCCCGGGCAGCGCAGCCATTCAGGACGAGAAAAAAGCGATTCGCGGGCGGTTCGTGGATGCACTGCGGACGGTGGCCGACACCAGCAGTATGCAGGATGCCCACGAGGCGTTGGTCGCTGCGGTGTTCACGGTCCAGAAGGAGATGGCGTGTCTGAAGGAGACCATCCGAAAGGTCAAGACCATCCCGCCGGAGCAGCCCGCCGCGCAGGTCGAGCAGACAGAGGTCATCCGGGAGGTCAGGGAAAAGACCGCCGGCGCCAAGGCACAGAGCAAAATTACGGGCAAGCTGTCCAGCCAGACAAGCCGCCTGGAAACGATGCTGCGCAGGAAAAACCCCGAGAAGCGCCTTGCAGAAAAATATACCCACGAGGAGCGCCGGCAGGCCATGAAGGAGCTGGACGAGATGATCGCCACGGCCACGCGGCTGCGGGAAATCATTGCAAAGGTGGAGCGCAGCGCCGATGAAGCCCAGGAAGTATAGGCTGCGTATCCGCCTGCACCGCAAAATTTACGACCTGCTTGAGATGGAAGCATTGTGGCAGGACAGTAAGATCGGTACGCTGGCCAACCGCATTTTGCAGGAGGAGCTGGCCAAGCTCCGGCAGGTCGGACTGGACCACTGCGTGTGCGGGGATGAGGACGCAGCATCCGCGCGGCGCATCGAGGCAGAGAAGCACCCCGAGAGCTATTACATGCTGCCGTCGTTTGACTGCCGCGAAAAGTATATGCCGACCCATGGCCGCGGCCTTGACACGAAGGGACAGGTCACGCTGCTGGTCACAGCGGAGCAGCTGCAGCTGATCGACGCGCTGTTTGACCGGGAAAGCGGCTGTGTCCGCGGGCTTTACTCGGAATCCCAGGGGCAGACGGTCAAAAGCTACCGCTATCAAATCGTGGGTCTGCTGCTGCACAATCCCTTGCTGCAGGAATTACAGAAGCAATAATTGCTACAGAAAAGGACTCGCAATGGATTTGCGGGTCTTTTTTTATAGAAAGTTTGTGGCAGGGCAGGGGAGAGAAAGAAGTATTGCGAGAGAATTTCTTGAAAAAAATGAGAAAAAGTAAGAAAAAAGCACCTGCTTTGTTATAGAGAGAATGTAGGGGCGAACATTGTTCGCCCGCCAACCTGGTGCAGCAAGGCTTTTCCGGGAAGGCCTTGCACATAGCGCGCGGGCACGGGCGACCAATGCTCGCCCCTACAGAGTTTTATAACGGCAGAATGATTTACAAACAGTAATAGTAAATTAAATGTTTCCAAATTGTACTTTTAATGCCCTGTATTGCGAGAAACTTTCTGCGAAAAAAAGAAAAAATCTCCGCCTTGCAACTGCGTTTTATATCTGCTACAATAGCGGTAAAAAACAGGGAAGGTCTGCACATGGAACCGGAAAAGCTGTTGGAGGCGCTGCACACAGCGGAAAAGCTCAAGGACACAACGCGGCATTGCTATACATCGAAGGGACGGCACGAGAGCGTGGCCGAGCACAGCTGGCGCATTGCGCTGATGGCGTTCTGGCTGCGGGATGAATTTCCGCAGGCCGACATGGACAAGGTCATCCGCATGTGCCTGATCCACGATCTGGGCGAGTGCTTTACCGGGGACATCCCGGCGTTTGACAAGACCGCCGCCGATGAGGCCGCCGAGGAAGCACTGCTTTCCCGCTGGGTCGATTCACTGCCCGAGCCGGTCTGTACCGAGATGCGGACGCTGTACGCGGAGATGGCCGCCTTGCAGACGACGGAGGCCAAAATCTACAAGGCGCTGGATAAAATGGAGGCCATCGTCCAGCACAACGAGTCCGCGATTGCGACCTGGGAGCCGCAGGAGTATGCGCTGAACCTGACCTACGGCGTGGAGCAGTCGCAGTTCTCGCCCTATATGCAGGCGCTGCGGGAGGCCCTCCGGCAGGAAACGCTGCGCAAGATGGAGCGGGAGGGCGCGACACCGCAGCCGTGAGAACGGTATAAAAATCCTCCTGGCGGGCAGAATAGAAGGTGATGATTCTGCCGACAGGAGGAAACCAAATGCGAGAAATGTTCTGCTTTCAGTGCCAACAAACGGCGCATAACACCGGCTGCGACGGCAAGGCCGGTGTCTGCGGCAAAAAGGCCGACACCGCCAACTATCAGGATGAGCTGATAGGGGCACTTATCGGGCTGGCGCGGGCGGCGCGGGCTGGGACACCGACACCGCACACCGATGAATTGATTTTGAAGGGCCTGTTCACGACGATCACGAACGTGAACTTCAACAACGAAACTATCCTGCAATGCAAGGCGGAAATCGAAAAGGAAAAGGCTGCCGTCGGCCCCGGGCAGCTTGACGATTACGACCTTGCCGCGCTTTGGGCGGCGGGGGAGGACGTGCGCTCGTTGAAATCGCTGATCCTCTTTGGGCTCAAAGGCATGGCGGCCTATGCGTACCACGCCCGCGCACTGGGGAGAACAGACCCCGCTGTGAACGCCTTTTTCTATGAGGCACTCGAGGCCATCGGCGCAGAGAAAACGCCTGACGAGCTGCTGGCGCTGGTGCTGAAAACCGGAGAAGTCAATCTGGCCTGTATGGCGCTGCTGGACGCAGCCAACACCGGCGCATACGGTGACCCCGTGCCGGTCACGGTGCCGCTGACGATTGAGAAGGGCCCCTTCATCGTGGTCAGCGGCCACGACCTACACGATCTGAAGCTGCTGCTGGACCAGACCGCGGGCAGGGGCATCAACATCTACACCCACAGTGAGATGCTGCCCGCCCACGGCTACCCGGAACTGAAAAAATATCCGCACCTCAAAGGCAACTTCGGCACGGGCTGGCAGAACCAGCAGTCAGAGTTCCACAACATCCCCGCGCCCATCCTGTTCACAACGAACTGTCTGATGCCGGTGCGGCAGAGCTACAGTGACCGTGTGTTCACGACGTCGGTGGTGTCCTACCCGGAGCTGACCCACATCGGGGACGACAAGGATTTCACCCCTGTCATTGAAAAGGCGCTGGAATGCGGCGGCTACCCCGAGGATCACCCGATGACCGGGATGAACGGCGGCAGCACGGTCATGACCGGCTTTGCCCGCAATGCGGTGCTGTCCCACGCAGAGCAGATCGTCCGGCTGGTCCGGGAGGGGAAGATACGCCACTTTTTCCTGATCGGCGGCTGCGACGGTGCAGCACCGACGCGCAGCTACTACACGGACTTTGCACGGATGACGCCGCCCGACACGCTGATTCTGACGCTGGCCTGCGGCAAGTACCGGCTGAACGATATGGATCTGGGCAGCATCGAAGGCATCCCGCGCGTTCTGGATTGCGGGCAGTGCAACGACGCCTACAGCGCCATTCGCATTGCGCTGGCGCTGGCCGAGGCGTTTGGCTGCGGTGTCAACGACCTGCCGCTTACGCTGGTGCTGTCGTGGTATGAGCAGAAGGCTGTCTGCATTTTGCTGACGCTGCTGTATCTGGGGCTGCGCAATATCTACCTTGGCCCCACGCTCCCGGCGTTCGTCTCACCGAATGTACTGGACTTTCTCGTTAAGCAGTACAACCTGACGCCCACGGGCGACCCGAAAACAGACTTGGAAAAGATACTGAACCGACAATAACAACATCCGCCGTGCAGAGAGACGCCTCTCTGCACGGCGGATGCTTTTTTGCGGCTTTTGGCTTCTTCAAGTAAATGGGCGTTTACACCTTCACCAGCTCATACGCTTGCGTGCCGATGCCAAGGGCCTCGGCGCTGTCGATGGTGTGGGTGCCGTGGCGGCTGTTGACGCGCTCCATAAAGTGGTCGCGGCCTGGGTCATTGCTGTTTATGACCAGATCGATGCAGGCGCGGTCCAGCGCGACGGGGTCAAGGCTCGAGAGGATGCCCACATCGTTCATGCAGGGGTCCTCGGCCACGGCGCAGCAGTCGCAGTCAACGGAAAGATTCTTCATGACGGCGACATAGGCAATCTTGCCCGCAAAGTGCTTTGCCACGGTGGAGGCGGCGTCTGCCATGGCTTCAAGGAAGGTGTCCTGCTCGGCGCAGTTCTCCCACAGGATGTGCTGGTCGGTGACCTTGCCGCCGGTATGGATGTACGTCTTGCCGGCGCTGGATGCGCAGCCGATGGACAGCTGCTTGAGCGCACCGCCGTAGCCGCCCATCGGGTGACCCTTGAAGTGGATGAGCACGAGCATACTGTCATAATTCTCGATGTTCTTGCCCAGATAGTTGACCTTGAGGACCTTGCCGTTCTCGACGGGCCATTCGACGTCCGGACCCTCGGCGTCCATGATGTCAACATCAAACAGGTCGCTCCAATGATGCTTCTTCATCAGTTCGATGTGCTTGGGCGTCTCATTGCGTGCGCCGCCGTAGGCTGTGTTGCACTCAACAACGGTGCCGTTGACGGCGTCGATGACGGGCTTCATAAACTCGGGGTGCAGGTAGTTCTGGTTGCCGTCCTCGCCGCTATGGACCTTGACGGCCACCTTGCCGGGCAGCTCGATGCCCAGCTGGCGGTACATCTTCACAACGGCTTCGGGGGTGAGTTCGTTGGTGAAATAGACAGTAGATTTAGCCATAATAGGGGACCTCCGTTTAAAATAGTAGCGTGATAAAAGGCTTCCCCCTCGGGGGAAGCTGTCCGCGGAGCGGACTGATGAGGGCAAAGCATGCGATTGCTGCCTGTTCACGGGTGGCCAACGGAGGGCTGCCCCTCATCCGGCCTCGGTCGGGGCCTCGGCCACCTTCCCCCTCGGGGGAAGGCTATTGAAACCGCAGCGGCGGTTCCGGCTCGCACCCTTACTTTTGCCTTTCTGCTGTCTCTAGCATAGCATGAAAGCCGGGTTTAATGTCAAGTGGTTTTGCAAAAAATGAAGCAAAAGCCTTGCAAAACACGACAAACTGTGCTACTGTAAATTTGTACAAAAGGGGAGCTTGCGTAAAGCGGGCTGAGAGTGGGCTGTTTCGCCCTGACCCAAAAGGCAGCGCCGCCGCGGTGCTGCCTGAACCTGATTTGGATAATGCCAACGTAGGGAGATACCGTAGCACTGCGCTTCTTGTGAGCTTTTGTGCGGATATGTCTTTGCAGGCGTATCCGCATTTTTACTTATAAGGAGCGTTTTTTATGCTGGGAACCTGTCTTGAAAATGTGCGCAACACTGTGCCGCTGGTGCACAATATCACGAACTATGTCACGGTCAACGACGTGGCCAACATTCTGCTGGCCTGCGGCGGCAGCCCGATCATGTCCGATGAGCCGGAGGACGTCGAGGACATCACGTCGATCTGCGGCGGCCTGAACATCAACATCGGCACGCTGAACCAGCGCAGCATCGAGGGCATGTTCCGCGCGGGCGCAAAGGCGAATGCCCTCGGCCATGTCGTGCTGCTCGACCCCGTCGGCGCGGGCGCGTCGGCCCTGCGCACGAACACCGCCGTCGAGCTGATGGAGAAGATCAAATTCACCGTCATCCGCGGCAATATCTCCGAGATCAAGACGCTGGCGCTGGGCAGCGGCACGACGAAGGGAGTTGACGCTGACGTTGCGGACGCCGTGACCGACGCAAATCTGGACAGTGCCGTCAAATTTGTCAAGGACTTTGCGGCCAAAAGCGGTGCTATCGTCGCCGTCACCGGTGCCATCGACCTTGTCAGCGACGGCACGGCCTGCTATGTCATCCGCAACGGACGCCCCGAGATGGGCAAGATCACCGGCACGGGCTGCCAGCTCTCCGGCATGATGACGGCCTTCGTCGTTGCAAACCCCGACAATAAGCTCGAGGCTGCCGCCGCGGCGGTCTGCGCCATGGGACTGGCGGGAGCCGTATGGCCGAGGGCGACGGCAACTCCACCTACCGCAACCGCATCATTGACGCCATCTACAATATGGACGGTGCAACGCTGAATGGGGGCGCCAAGTATGAACTGCGATAAAAATGATCTGCTGCTCTATGCCGTCACGGACCGCCACTGGCTGGACGGGCGCAGGCTTATCGACGTTGTGCGCGAAAGCCTTGACGGCGGTGTGACGATGGTCCAGCTGCGCGAAAAGACGCTGGAGGAGGGGAAGTTCCTCGAGGAAGCGAAGGAGCTGCAAACGCTATGCCGCGAGCGCGGTGTGCCGTTCCTTGTGAATGACAACGTCGAGATCGCCCGCGAGATGAACGCAGACGGCGTGCATGTCGGCCAGAGCGATATGGAGGCGCAGGACGTCCGCGCGATTTTGGGCCCGGACAAGATTCTGGGCGTCTCCGCCCAGACCGTGGAGCAGGCCGTTCTGGCCGAAAAGCACGGCGCGGATTACCTCGGCGTCGGCGCGGTGTTCCCGACCAGCTCGAAGGACGACGCCGACGATGTGAGCTATGAGACGCTCAAGGCCATCTGTGGGGCCGTGTCCATCCCCGTTGTCGCCATCGGCGGCATCACGCAGGAAAATGTCGCGAAGCTCGCGGGCAGTGGCATCTGCGGCGTCGCGGTCATCAGCGCGATTTACGCGGCAAAGAACATCCAACAGGCATCCGCCGACCTGAAGGCCGCCACGGAGAAAATGCTGCATGACTAAGGCTGCTGTTTTTGATCTGGACGGCGTGCTGCTCGACTCTATGGGCATCTGGAACGACCTTGGCGCGCGATATCTGCGCAGCCTGGGCGTCACGCCGGAGGAAGGACTCAACGAGATTTTGTTCTCGATGAGCATGGAGCAGGGTGCGGAGTATCTGCACACGCACTATGCACTGCCGCAGTCTGCCGCCGAGGTCGGCGCGGGCATTGCGGACATGCTGCGGGACTTCTATTTTTATGAGGTCCCCGCCAAGGACGGCGCGGCGGCGCTGCTGGCCGCCCTGACCGCCCGCGGCGTGAAGCTGGCGGCGGCCACGTCCAGCCCCCGGGGGCACGGCCCGTGCCATTTGC
>OCAA01001706.1_pt1 | contig 10277 bp, 8 predicted proteins | sample 1538241 | NCBI WGS metagenome assembly OCAA01 (sample SAMEA2580241, study PRJEB22360) | human gut metagenome | biome: human gut; feature: human-associated habitat; material: faeces | place: Denmark | collected 2008/2010
ATAAGAAACGCATTCCAAGTACAGAAATTAAGTTCCATGCTACAATATAGAATACAGCTCCTAAAGGACTTCCATTTGTTGACATACTAAGTGCGATACCTAATAATAATGGAATCAATGTTCCTACAACGATGGAATCTCCAATTCCTGCTAATGGTCCCATTAATCCGGCACGGATACCATTGATCAGGTCACCATCTACTTCTTCTCCATTTGCTCTTGCTTCTTCAAGCCCAGCTGTGACTCCAACTACCAGTGATCCACCTAACTGTGGCTCTGTATTAAAGAAACTAGAATATGTTGTCAGTGCTTCTTTCTGTTCTTCTTTGCTGTCATATAATTCTTCGATCAGCGGTAACATAGAACACATATATCCAAATGTCTGCATATGTTCATATGTAAAACATGTTAAATGTCCATGAAACCATAACCAGAAGGATTTGTTTAACGCTTTTTTAGATAATTTTTTCGCTGCCATATTAGATATCCTCCTCTTCTTCAAAGTCATCATCGGCTGCCACTGCAACATGTTTTGCTGCATTTGCTTTTACCTGATAGTAAATCCATGCCATGAATCCACCGATGATCGCTGCTGCTACAAGGTTACATCCCATAACTGCTGCTAATGTAAATCCAAACATGAAGATCAGAATATCGATCGGACGGTTTGCTACCTGTTTTAATAAGATTGCAATACCTACGCAAGGAAGAAGGCTTCCAAGTGTTAAGATCGTCATCATGAAAACTCCATCCATTGGAAGGTAAGTCTGGATAACTTTGATCATGTCTGATCCTAAATATGTAATGATAAATGTCGGAATGAAGGAACAAATAATATGTGAGATCCATGGAAGTCCCATATCAACTGCATATAATTTCTTTAATTTTCCTGATTCCAGACACTTCCATCCATATGCCTGCCAGATCAGGTTCATCGTTGCTGTTCCATACATTAAAACTGTACCAAGAGTTCCTACTGTTGATCCAAGAGCTGTTGCCATAGATGTAGCTTTGGCTCCTGTAAGTCCTATGTTTGTGATCGCAATGATTGACAGCGGTACCCCAATATAAGAAATCGCTCTTACATCCGCTGCAACTGCTCCACCTGGCGTGATCAGTGCGATATATACGATCTGGATTGCTGCTCCGGCAATGATTCCGGTTGCAACATCACCCATGATCAGTCCGCAGATCAAACCTCCAACTAATGGACGACCTAATGTATAGTTTCCAACAACAGTTCCACCCATACCAGGCAAAGATGCCAGACAGGCGAAAATTCCAAATAGTGTAGCTTGCCAAATTGAAACGCTCATTTTCTCTCTCCTTTCGTGACCTGTTATCCTTTAGTATCCAAATTTACCTCTGAATTTTTCCCATGTTCCGATCGATGCCTCTTTTACCAGTGCAAATTCAATCTCAAATCCAGCCTGATACATTCTTTCAAAAGCTTCTGCTTCATCCTGTGTGATGGACTGGTTATTTCCAAGTTTGACTGCACCTGGACGGTCTGGGCATGGTCCTACGATAACTTTTTTAATCGGTGTAGCAAATTTAAAATCTACTAATAATTCCGCCATATCCACAGAGTTCTTTGTGATTAGGAAGTACTGGTCTTTGCTTGTTAATACTTTATCTGCATTTTTCTTAAAATGTTCTTTGTTCCACACGAATGTCTTCTTTGAGCTTGCACCTTTAAATGCGGATACTAAAAGTTTATTTCCTGCTGCTGCATCATTGACACCAATCAGTCCTGTGCAAGGATATTCATTTGCCCAGCGCGTAACCGTCTGTCCATGAATGATTCTGTCATCGATTCGAATAAATGAAATTGCCATATATATTCTCCTTCCTGATCCTTTGATCAGATTTCATCGTCTTCGTCTGTTTCTAATACAAAACGTTTTGCCTGTGTATCGGCTAAAACAAGTTCATCAAGTTTATCCAGTGTTGTCGAATCTTTCGTCATAACTACGTTGATCGCTAATGGAAGATTCATTCCTGTATAGATCACACAATGTTCTAACATTTCCATCTCTCCTAAAACAGCAATCACATTCGTCAATGGAGAACCTCCTGGCAGATCTGAAAGAATAATGATCTCGTCCTTTTGTGGATCGATCACTTCTAATTTCTTCTTGAGATTCTCAACGTATTTATCGGTGTCCATACCATTTTCCAGATTGCAGTACATAAGGTCTGGTGTGTCGGAAGCAAACATTGTCAATGCATTATGCAATCCTGGTGGAAATTGTCCATGTCCAACCATGAGTAAATACTTCATCTTGTTCCTCCTTCTCATCATGTATAAATTCACTTTGATACCATACATATGACTGGGCCCTGTCATATGTATCAAATGTATGATACATTTCTTTTATGTATTGAATTATATACATGGATAACGACTCTTGTCAAGAGTTTTTTGTGCATTTTATATATTTAGTATGCAAAAAAAAGACAGGATTCGTATGATTTTTTGTATTCATACAATCCTGTCTCTGAATCTTTCTTCTATATTAGTCCCGCCGAAAATTGCGCTGGATATTTACTGGATTTTTTCCTGCTGTCTGATTTTTATATAATTCTAATTGAAAGACATTTCGATCGGAACGGCTGGTTGATTCTGTATATTCATAGATTAACCCTGTCTCGGTGTGTGAGATTCGTTTAATCCTAAATGCTGGGATATTTTCCTGACATCTTAAAATCTTTCGTTCATCTTCTGTCATATTCACAGCTTCGATCGTCTCTGTCGCATGATATGGTTCTAAACCATAAAGACTATCAAGAATATAGTACAATGAAATGGATGAAAAATCATACGATTCGATTCCATTACATAGATAATATGGGATATATGTATGCTCCACGAGCATCGGCTCATTATTTCCACAACGTATTCTGTGAAGATAAAATACTTTTCTCTGTTCTTTTGGAAGCTGAAGTTTCTCTCTGACTTCTTCTGGTATCTTTGATAATACTTCTGCATTCAGAACAACAGAAGATGCCTGAGCTCCAATATCATGCATGCTTTCTGTAAAGTTGTATAAATAGTTGATCGGACGTTTCATTCGGTTGTCCGCAACATAGGAACCTTTTCCTCTATATCTTACAAGCAATCCCTCGTCCAGTAACTCTGCCATAGCAAGTCTTACGGTTGATCTGCTGACATTTAGCTCATTGCAGATCGTGACTTCCGGGATCATCTGATCTCCCTCTTTCAAGATGCCCATCTGGATCATTCGTTTCAGGTAATTTGATCATATTCATCAAAAAAATCCCCAAATGTCTTTTTAAAATAATCTAAATCCATGGGTATTTCCTTTCTGCTAATTTATTAGTTTTATTCTATCACACTTCTTTGTCTTTAGTATGCTTAATTTTTTCTTTCTTGTCAATTTTTTGTATGAATTGTATTGAATGTATGATACATTTATGTTACTATGTACTCAGAAAGAAACAATTTATATAACTATATACTCTTTATCGAGTGTATTTTAAATTTATGGAGGTATCATTATGAATAATCCATCACAATCAATCCACTGGACGCATCGTGCAGCGAGTATCTTCCAGATCATATTTGGCATCGTTGGTTTTATTGCTGCTCTGGTCTTTATTCTTCCGATCGCTCGTCCGATCATCACCGTTTTTTTATGTATCTTGTGTATTTATGAACTACTGCTTGGTATAATGAACTTATCATTATTAAACAAAAAATCTTATTCCAGATTTTTAAAACCTTGCGCACAGTTCTTAGATCATTATCAACATTCTAGTTCTTCCAGAAAGAACTAATACCTTGAAAGGAGAGTTATATTCATGAGAAACTTTTTAGAATTTATCCCACAAACAGATGATATCGATCTTTCTCGTATTGATCGTTTCCAGAAGAAAATGTCAAACCGTGTTGCAAGTATCTGTAGTGAACGTGCTGTTTTATACACGGAAAGTTTTAAACAAACAGAAGGTGAGCCTTACATTCTGCGCAAAGCAAAAGCTTTCGCTCATACACTGGCTCATATGACTGTTTATATCGAATCTGACAGCCTGATCTTTGGAAATCAGGCAAGTTCTAACTTTGCTGCCCCTGTCTTTCCTGAATTTTCGATCGACTGGGTCGTCGATGAACTGGATGGAACCAATGGAGCCACTGCTTTTGACAAGCGAAGCGGCGATGTCTTCCAGTGTTCTGAGCAGGTAAAGAAAGACATTCGCGAGATCGCTCCTTACTGGCATGGCCATACACATCAGGATGAAGTCGCTTCCAACCTTACCGATGAGATTCGTGATGCTTCTACTCAGGGAGTTTTACATCTTGGCGGTATCTCAAGTTCCGGAGATGGACATATCGTTCCAAAGCATGAGCTTGTCCTTGGACGTGGTTTCCGTTCTATCGCTGATGAAGCAAGAGAAAAGATGGCTGATCCTTCTATGAGTGATTCACAGAAAGTATTTTATGAATCTGTTGCAATTTCCCTGGAAGGTGTACTTTATTTCTTCAAACGTTATGCCGATGTTGCACGTAAGATGGCAGAATCTGCTGATAACGAAAAACGTAAAGAAGAACTTCTTGCCATGGCTGATATGGCTTCTACCATGATGGAACAGCCTGCACGTTCTTTCTGGGAAGGATGTGAAGTCTGCTACATGGTTCATATGCTGCAGATGATTGAATCTAACGGACATTCTTTCTGCTATGGACGTTTTGACCAGTATATGTATGATCTTTATGAGAAAGATATTGCTTCTGGTAAGATTTCCAAAGAAAAAGCTTTGGAATATATCATTCATATGTTCTTAATGAACAGTACTAATAATAAAGTCCGTGGTTATGGACATACAAAATTCTCTCAGGGATATCCTTTATATTCCAACCTTGTTGTCGGTGGTTATAAAAAGGACGGAACGGATGGAACCAATGATCTTTCTTACCTCTGTGTTGAGGCAATGAACATGACTGCTATGGCAGAACCAAACTTCTCCATGCGTTATAATAAGACAACACCTGTCGATCTTCTTCGTCTGGCTGCCCGCCTGATCCGTACTGGATGCGGTATGCCTTCCATGTTTAATGATGAAGTTGCAGTCAAAGGTCTTGTAGATCTTGGAATTCCTCACGAGGATGCTCTTGATTATTGTCCGATCGGCTGCGTGGAAACTGGTGTCCCTGGTATGTATGGACATCGTGCAACTGGTATGACTTATGTCAACTGGGGAAAAGTTCTTGAGATCGTCTTAAATCATGGAAATGATCCAAAAACAGATATCAAACTGATCGACCTTGGTGACAAAGAGTATGCTTCTTACGATGAAGTATGGGCTGCATGGGAAAAAGCCTTAAAATATTATTCTGATCTTGCGGTTGAATCCGATGCGATCTGTGACCGTGCGCTTGTAACTTACGATGCAGATCCATTTGCTTCCTGCTTTATCGATAACTGCATGGCACTTGGCAAGACTTTAAAAGAGGGTGGATGTAAATATGATGTCATCTCCCAGTCCAACATTGGTCCATGTATCGTTGGTAACAGTCTCGCTGTTGTGAAAAAATTAGTATTTGAAGACAAAACTTTAAGCATGGATGAATTAATGAAAGCCATGGCTTCTGACTGGGCAGGTGAAGAAGGTATTCGCATCCACAAGATGGTCATGAACGTTCCAAAATTCGGAAACGATGAAGACTATGTTGATGAAATCGTCGCTGATGTCTTCCATTCTTATTTAAAATTACTGCCAGATTACCATACAGAGAGAACTGGAAAAGGTCCTGAAGTTTCCTGCTATACAATGTCTACAAGTAATATTACATCTTATGTACCAAATGGTTTTGATGTCAATGCAACCCCAGACGGACGTTATGCCGGAACTCCTTTAAATGAAGGATGTTCTCCAACACAGGGAACCGATACTCACGGACCGACTGCTGTTATCAACTCTGTATCCAAACTTCCAAATGATCAGGTTGCTGCCGGACAGCTGTTAAATATGCGTTTTGCTTCCGGAGCACTTGCTGGGGAAGAAAACTTAATGAAATTTGTTGCTTTCTTACAGGCTAGTGTGTTAAAAGGCATTTACCATAACCAGTTTAATGTCCTATCCACAGAGACACTTAGAAAAGCACAAAAAGATCCTGACAATTACCGTGACCTGATCGTTCGTGTTGCCGGTTATTGTGCCCAGTTTGTATCACTGATGCCGGAAGCTCAGGAAGCGATCATTGCACGTACTGAAAATGAATGGAGCTGATCAAAATGAAAGAAGGTTTTATCTCCACCTTACAATCTTATTCTACGAAAGATGGTCCTGGAATCCGCACGACTGTCTTCTGCATCGGATGTAACCTGCGCTGCGCATGGTGTGCAAACCCAGAGCTTATGCTCCCCGGTGAAAAATACATGTATTTTAAACAACGCTGTATCCGGTGCGGTTCCTGCATCAAACACTGCCATGGTGAAATATCCATGGCAGAAAATGGATGCGTGATCAATCGTGCCAATATAGATATGGACACTCTAAGGCAATGTGAAGACGTCTGTCCAAAATCTGCATATGAAAAAGTAGGAACCAGGATCACATCTGCTGCCCTTGCCCAAAAGTTACTGCGTGACAAAGAATTCTACACAGTCTCTGGCGGCGGTGTGACCTTCTCAGGTGGAGAAGCTGGACTTCAGGCTGATTTTGTCTATGAAACAGCCAAACTCCTTCGCAAGGAAGGTGTTCCTGTAACTTTAGATACCGCAGGACTGATCAAATGGGACATTTTATCCCATTTGTTAGAAGAAATCGATCTTGTCCTATACGACATCAAATCCATCGACGAACAGATTCACAAAAAATGTACCGGTGTCAGCAACCAGCTGATCCTTGATAATGCAAAAAAGATTGCAGATATCCCCAAACCAATGTGGATCCGAATGGTTCTGGTACCAGACTGGAACGATGATCTTGATGATATCAAAAAACGTTTCGAATTTATAAAATCATTAGGTCCTGCCGTGAAACGTGTTGATGTTTTAAAATACCATACGCTTGGTGAAGGAAAATATTACAGCTTAGGGATGGAATATCCAATCGCACCTGGAACTGTATGTTCTGATGAATTTATTGACAAAGTATCTGAAATTGCTGATATGGTCGGTGTTCCAATTAATATTGAGAATTAAAAGAACCTCCTCCTTATCCATTTTGCAATACCAAAAGAAGGATTTTCAAAAGCTTACACAACTTTGAAAACCCTTCTTTTTAATTATTGCTAATATGCTTTTACTGATTTAACTTTTGAATATGTTCCATATACCTTCTTGTTTGTAGAATCATAATAGTAATAGCGAACCTGTACATAATACTTCTTACCTTTTTTTAGTCCTGTTTTTGTATATGTATTTTTAGCTAATCCTGTTGTTTTATATTTTGCAGCTTTCATCTTTTTACTTGTAGAATAACGGAATCTAAATCCTCGTTTTTCTCCATATTTATTTGTGTATTTGATAGATTTTGCTACAAATCCTGTTCCTTTTCCAGATTTTCCTTTCAAAGATGATAGTTTTGCTGTTTCCACTTTGATCTTCACAAATTTTGCTTTTAGCACAATGTTTTTATCTGAAGCAGGTACTTTGTTTACAACTTTTCCTTTATAAGTCCATCCTGCAAATACATAACCTTTCTTACCAGCAGCTTTATATTTTGTTTTATTCCATCCTGGTAATTTAGTTCCAGCTTTTGTTTTATTTATTGTTGTAACAGTTTTTCCACCATTACCTTTTAATGTTACTGAAATTGTTTTTGGTGTTTCTGTCGGTTTTGTTGGTTCCGTTGGTTTTGGTGTTTCCGTCGGTTTTGTTGGTTCCGTCGGTTTTGGTGTTTCTTCTTTTTTATCTACATATAAGTTCTTGAAACTGACTGCACCATCCCATAAACCAAGTCCCATATGTCCAGTTTTGATGTTGAAGAATTCTTTGTCTGACTCTTTATCTGCATCAAAAGTATAATTCAAACATTCATTATCATCTACATAAACTTTCACAGCATCCGCTTCTTTTTCAATCTTCACATGATGATATTTTCCATCATTGATGTTGGATGACATCTCTCCTAATGCAATATCACCATCTCTATACATTCTGAACAGTCTCACATTCTTGCTGTTTGGTGCAAATTGGATACAATATGCTCCATTCGGATCTGTTGATGATGATGCAAAAATTAAGTTTACCAATCCATTTGTAAATGCCATGTCTGTTTCTATTGTTGATTTTTCATTAACTATTGCATCTTCAGACATATAAAAATCATTTGCAGACTGATTAGAATCTGATAAAACTTCTCCATCAATTGCCCAATTACCACTTATATTTACAAAGTTCTTAATGTTTGTTTTAAAGTTATTTTCTTTTACATTAATCGTAAATATCTTTTTCTTTGATGGATCTGATTTACTCGATGCAATAACTGTTGCTTTTCCTGATTTTAATGCTGTTACAACTGCTTTTCCATCTGACTCTTTGATACTTACAACATCTTTTCCTTCTGTAACATCCCATGTTATCGTCTGATCCATAGAAATTGGAAATACATATGCACTTAATTCTACACTATCACCAGCATATAATATCTGGTTCTCATTCTGCATAGATCCAACAGATTCCACATCTGTCAATTCTTCCTTATCTGTCCAAATTGACTTCATTGGATAAATATCAATATCTGCTTTTACAGGATCACCTTCTACTAGAACAGATGCTCCTAAACTTGTTGGTGTTGGGAATATCTGGTTCGCTCCTGCTGCTGTATTATTACTGCTAAATACTTCGACACTGGCTTTGTCTACATAAATATGTAATTCTACAGAACCATCTTCATTCTTTTTCACATTAGACTGCTCATTTATTTTTTTGAATTCCTGACTGATAATCTTTCCTGATTTACTTCTATCGATAGATAGTTTCTCATTTTCTAAATCATAAATTACATCGGTATATTCTGTATCATTTTGATTCTTTCTTAGTCTGAACCCAACTTTCTTTGTTTTCTCTGATGGTTTAAATTTAGCAACAATCTCATATGTATCCTTTGCAAAATCCTTTAAGAGATCATTATCTTCTGAAATTGTAACATCTTTATAAGAAATCTTATTTTCTGCATCTCTTAAACTCTCATATTCACTAATTGGTGTCTGTGTTAAAACATATTTTCCATTTTCCTGTTTTAGTCCTACTTTAAGATTCAGATTATAAGTTCCATTAAAATTCTGTCCTACAGTATCTGCAACTTTATTACAATAATCATCCCATGTATTCATCCAATTTCCTTCAATAATCTCTGGAATCGTTGGATTTTCCTGTGTTCCGAAGTCTTGTACATAATATGTCATTGCTGCATAGGAATCCTTACCAAAGTTCATAACACCGTCACTGTTTTTGTAAGCTTCATCTGCAACAAATTTCCATTTTCCATCAACTTGTTTAAAATCACCGACTTTATAAAATCTTCCACCGCGGGAAAGTACCCATTTCACACCATCTTTTGTTTCAATTGGATAAAGGTCAGGGCATTCTGTATGAAGATCTGCATATGTAGATTCACATTTCCAATCTGTCAGATTGTCTGATGAATAAATACGAAGTGGTCCGCCTGCAATTACCATGAACCATTTATTTTCCCATCTAAAAACTTTAGGATCTCGGAAATCTCTATTGTTTAATGGATCTTTTGACCAGTCTGCTGCAATTTTATTTGTTTTTTTCCAAGTTTTTCCTTCATCTGTACTATAGGCAACTTTAATACGTTGTCCATTTCCATCTGCTGTGATCAATGCAACTAATCCACCTTCATTGCCGTCACCAAAAAGTCCTGATGTATTCTTTTCATCCGCTACAATACATCCTGAAAACATAGCTCCATTTGCATCTGGATATAATGCAATTGGCTGTTCTTCCCAATGGATCAAATCTTTACTTGTTGCATGTGCCCAATGCATTGGCCCCCATTTTGTATCATCATAGAACTGATAGAACATGTGATATGTTCCTTTATACTTAACCAATCCATTTAAATCATTTCCCCATCCATCTTTTACAGAGTAATGATACTGATTTCTGTATGCTTCATTATAATAAGTTTTATCTGTTGAACGACGATGTACATTCACACGATATGTTAAAGTCGCTGTCTGTCCATTATCTCCCTGAACAGTACTTTTTACTGTAATGTAATTCTTTCCAACTTTAACTGGAATATTCTTTCCATTCTCATATGTTTTTCCGTCATACTCA
>OCAA01001707.1_pt1 | contig 10239 bp, 12 predicted proteins | sample 1538241 | NCBI WGS metagenome assembly OCAA01 (sample SAMEA2580241, study PRJEB22360) | human gut metagenome | biome: human gut; feature: human-associated habitat; material: faeces | place: Denmark | collected 2008/2010
ACACGAAAAACAAAAAAAATCTAATCCCTTAAAACCATCAGAAGAAGAGAGGGAAATAACTATAAATCATCCCTTTGTGTTAATAACTTAATTTTTATATCTCGTATCATCTGTGTTATTTCGTGCCTGATAATTAAATCTTTATCGTATGAACAACTTACAAATAACGAACGTCCGCTTTATCACTTATACGGACGATTTGATTACGGTTGATGTGTTGGGTGGTGTGGATTTGTCACAGGTGGAGCGCATGGTATGTACTTTGCGTATCACCTGCAAAGATTATTCTCCGCAGCGCACCACACTAGACTTGTACAATGACAACCAAGTGGACAAACTGCAAAGAACCCTTTGCGACAAATGGGGCTTGAAGCTCATTGAGGTAAGCCGAAGCCTGTATGAACTTACCATGCAATTGGAAAGCTACCGGTTACAGCAACTCCGCTATACGGATAAGTCCGAAACGTGGCAAACTGAACTTTCCCCCGATGACAAAAAGAAAGCGGTCGCTTTCCTTAAACACAAAAATCTGTTGGATAATCTGATACGGAAGTTGAACACCACAGGTATTTTAGGAGAGGACGAGAACGCCGTCATCCTGTTTTTAGCATTGGCATCGTACAAGTATCATAACCCGTTTTCCGTGCTATGCCTTGCTAAAAGCGGTATAGGCAAAAGCTATATCCTGCAAAAGTTGTCGGAATGTATGCCTTATGGTTCTTACTCGTTTCATACGCAGATAAGTGCCAACGCCCTATACTACTTCGACAGTACCGCCATACAGGACAAAGCACTTCTGATAGAGGATTTGGAGTGGACTACACAGATGCTTCAACCGTTGGCAACCCTGCAAAGTCAGGGCAGATTGGTAAAGACACGGGCAACTAAAGACAAGGACGGTATGTTGCATAGCACCACCTTTGAAGTGGTTGCCAAACTCTGTTTGGTCGCCTGTGCCTACTCGGACAAGAACTTTGAGGAAATTAGTTTGCCGTTCCTGTGCCTGCACCTGAACCACAGCCATACGCAGGACATCGCCATCATGGAGTATCAAAAACGTTTCAAGGCGGGTGAGATAAAGACAGAGGATATAAAACAGGCTCAACACCTGTTAAGGTGCGTGATTGGTGCGCTTTCCGATGTCCGTATCATCAACCCTTACGCCACTTTGATAAACCTGCCCCAAGACATTGCCTATCCCCGCAAGTCACTTTGGTTGCTGCTCAACTTCATAGAAGTGATTACTTACTTCTTCCAGCACCAACGTTCACAAACGGTAGATGAAACGACAGGGGAAGTATTGATTTATACCCATCCCGATGATATAGAACTGGCGTTCAGATTCCTAAAAAATAACCTGTTCAGGCGTGCCGATGAATTAAGCACCAGCGCACGGGGCTTTTACCAGTGGCTCACGCAGTTTCTATCAGAAGCAGGCACACATGAGTTTACGGGTATGGATATACGCAAGGCAAAGCCCATACACCCCCGAAGCCTGAACCGCTACTTACAGGAGCTTAAGTTGTTCGGTTATATACAAGTAGTTGGGGGCAACAAGCACCGTGAGGGCTTCCGCTACAAACTTACGGGTTTCGGCAACCAGACGGACGTGCAGAACCGTATCGGGCAGGATATACAAACCACGCTTGAAACAGTGCGGGAAGCATATAGCAAAGAAATCAGTAGGACAGTAGGACAAAACGCGGTGTCCGACCATCAAACGGCTTAACCACAGGCATTTGATAGTAGGACGACACACAAATATAATTAGCAATGAAACGATTTGAGAGTTATTTGCAGAGTAATGACCTAAGTCCCGCCACCATTGACAGGTATAGCCGGACGGTTCGGGACTTCATGGCATGGTATGGCAGCGAGGATATAATAAACTGCCAAAAAAAAGATATATTGAACTATCTTAGTTATCTGAAGGGCAAGAACCAACAGGCGATTACCCGCAACCACTATCTGGTTGCCTTGCGCTACTATTTTGAGAGCCTGATAAGTGAAGGTGTGATAATCGGCAACCCCACTGCCTTAATCAAACTGCGTGGAGTAAAGAAAAGAAGATTGTACCGTATCTATACTCCCGAAGAGATGGAAGAACTTGCCGACAGGTATTATCAGTTGGAAGTGAAGCGGACAAGGGAGAGGCTGGCAAAACTGACTACAAGGCAGGGTGAATACCCGTGCAAACGAAGCTATCTCTCCAAGACACGCAACTATGTGATGTTGCAGTTCTTCATCCATCAGGGACTAAGGACAAGGGAGGTTTTAGACTTGCGTGTGGATGATGTGATGTTGCATAAGGCAACTGTATATATACAATGCGGTACACGGGGAAAATCCCGTACATTGTCCCTGCATGCCACGCAAATAGGGACACTTATGCAATACCTGAACGAGATACGCCCGCAACTTGAAACGCCACAAAGCGGTGATACCCTGTTTCTTCCCATCCCCAAGAATGACCCCAAAGCCAAAAAGGAGACGGAAGCCTGTTTTAAAGGCTTCATTAAGCGGTTGAAGCAGTTGGACCGTAACTTCGAGAGCCTTGCACAACTGCGTTCATCAGTGATTGTGTATTGGATACAGACATCAGGGCTTCGCAAGGCGCAATATATGGCGGGACATAAAAGTATCGTAAGTACCGAAGAATACCAGCCTAACAACATCAGGGAGTTGGCAGATGATGTAACCCAATTTAATCCGTTTTAACAATGAACGCACATTTTACCACTATACACGGACAGTATATTTTTTGGCTTGATACGCTGGGGTTTGCCTGCATACGAAAGTACAGCGACAGGGTAAAAGATTTTTTTGAGTGGCTTGAAAGTAAAGATATTCCCTGCATAAACCGGATTACACAAGCACATATTGCCGCATTTTTTGACTACCAACAAATCCGACCAAACAAACGGTGGGGGCAAACACCCCTTTGCGGCAAAACCATAAGCGATGCACATCTGAACGATTATTTTGCCGCTGTTGACAAATTATGTGAGTTCCTGCATCAGATGGATGCAGACTATGCGCCTGTGCCTACCAATTGCCGCATTGCCATCGACAATGAGGAACGCATACGCAAGATAGAACCTTTTACCATCAGAGAGATAAAAATCATGCAATCGCATATACAAGACACGTTCCCCAATATGGATTATGCGAGACGTGAGATAAAGCACTACCAGTTAAAACTTATATTTATACTGCATTACGGTTGTGGATTGCGCCAAAGCGAGGGGTTTAACCTGACAGCCAATGACGTGGACTTTAACAGGCGTACCATTTTTGTACGACAGGGAAAAGGATATAAAGACCGTATTGTACCGATGAACGACAATATCTATCACGCCTTGCAGGATTACCTGTATAACTTCCGCAACTCCATCAAGTGCGGACATGGCAGGTTGTTCGTGCAAAGCCCTGTCATTTTACAGAGAAATCTCCATTACCTGCAAAGCCTGTGTGCGGAGGAAAGCATACGGGAAAAACGGATCACCTTCCATATTTTACGCCACTCGATAGCAACCCACCTGCTGCAACAGGGCATGGCGGTAGAAAATATCGCTCGTTTCTTAGGGCACAACAGTTTGGAAAGCACACAAATTTATACGCATATAGCTAACAGATAATCAATTATATTTGGTATCTTTGCAGGTGCGTTCTTTGATTTGTGCGTCTGGGTGGTTGAATAGACATCTTCTAAAAGGAGATGTTTTTCTTTTTGGGCAAGCGTAAAAACTATGTTTGAAAAAGGCTGACCTAAAGGATTAGCGGTTGTGCGGTGCGTAGTTACAGTCTCTTCCGTATGCAAGGTATGTACGCCGACAGCGAACTTGACGGACTGTATTACAACCGCTTCCGCTGGTATGATTCTAATGGAGGGAATTATATTAGCCAAGACCCAATAAGATTATTAGGTACAAATCCAACATTATATGGTTATGTGAAAAATATGACTATACAAATAGAACTATTAGGATTGAATATCATAGATGCAATATTAACTTTATCGGATGGAAGTGAATTTGAATGGAATGATATAAAGGCAGATAAAGGAGCTAAAAGTATTCCAGGTAGAACGGGGGATGCTGAACAAAAATTGCTTAGAGATATTGAGGCTAAATTTAATAGAGAGCAACTTAAAGGCGCAGAATTGGATATTAAGTCAAAAGGGACATGGGTCTATAACCCTAAGGCGCAAAAAGCTATTCCTGTTGATGGTATTGCTCCTTGTGATTTTTGTGATGCAAAAATGGCTGAGTTTGCAAAAAATAATGAAATGGATATAAATTATAATTATAAAAATAAAACTATAAACTATCATTAATATATGGATGTGAATATTTTGAAAGCTATGAGTTGGGATAAATATAATGGCCCATATAAAACATCAAAAGATGAAGTTATCAAAGTTTTAGAGTTACTGAATAACTTTGGAACAAGTAATATTGATGAATTAGACAATATACTTTATAATGATTTGGCTAGTAATGTAAAACATCAAGGAACAATCTATAACTTAATATATCCTGTCTTAGATTTTTTTTATCTTATTTCAGGGGAAAAGGATAATCAAATTAAATATAAAATGTTGGATTTTTTTGATTATATTTTTATTGAATATTATAGAGCCGTTACATCGATTCTAACTGAGCCTGTTAGATTCTCTTTGGCTTCTAATAATTTAATGGATAAAAAGATAAACCCAGAGGTTTATGCTTTTGAGAGATTTAAATGTATTTATGAAGCTAATTTTAAACATGATATTAATAGTAAAATAGATGTTTACTATAAAACGATATTTTCTTCTTGTGATTTAATTGAAACTATAAATAGAGATGCCAAACTTTATAAAAACCAAGAAAATGTAGTGTTTAATCGTATTTCTTTAGGGTTAGCAGGTTTTATTTTGAATGTTAAGAGTAAATCTATAATAAATGAAATGGGTACTATAGATTCTCCATTCCTAAATATAGCAAATGCAATTAATAAATATCCATTTGATGAAAAAGAATTAATTCATTCATTCAATAGTGATGCTTTTACTGACTTGATATGGGGAAGAGGGTCTATTGCAATATTGTCTATAGATTCTTATTTAATAGCTAATTATGATAATGAAAATAAAATTATATCATCTCTTGACGATATATGGAGTACATATTATAAATGGAAAGATATTTATGAGGAAGATGAAATTATGTATGACTTGGATTTTCCTTTGTATAAATATTTGTTAGAAGATGTGACAAGTATAATTTTTAAGAATCTATTGGGGTGTGGTAAAATATGTGATTATAACCAACTTACATCCTTGCAAAAAAAAGTGTATGATATATTGAATTATGACTTAAAAGTTCATACATATTCTATGTTATATGCTGGAATAAAACCACAAGGGGTAGAATATAATTCAAATATATCTGTTAGAGATTTGTATGAATTGTATAACTGATAGTAGAATTGATTTACCCTAACATAGGTTGACTATTTCAGTCTGTAATTGGCAAAACATAGTAAGACAGTAAGTCAAACTGCCATGTCCTACTCTTGAATCTACCATTCATTGGACTTTCAGAGTAGGACGACACTGAAATATTCTGCGTAGTTACAGTCTCTTCAGGCAGTTGGGGCAGTATGAGGATCGGGAGACAGGGCTGTATTATAATAGGTTCCGTTACTACGATAGTTCAATAGGGAATTATCTAAATCAAGACCCGATAGGACTGGCAGGAAATAATCCGACACTGTATGGATATGTCAAGGATGTAAATACTTGGTTGGATATTTGGGGGTTAGAAATACTTTATCGTCTATTGAGGTCTGATGAGAACTGGACAGAAGGATTAACTGCTAAAAAACCAGAAAGAGGAATGACTGTTCATGGACATGTTTCAAGTGGTTCGAGAAATAAAGGTTCGCAATTTATATCTACCAGTAAAGATCCTGTTTATTTAGCTGACAGGTGGCATCAGCCAGGACAAATAATGGTTGCTATTGATACTGACAAATTAGGAAAGGATGTGCAAATAATAGATATTTCTACAAAAGAGAAAGCTATTGCAGCCGGTGTTGGTTCCGGTTCGGCTAGTTTCCCTGCCAAATCTAAAGAGGTTTTGTTGGTTGGATATGTTCCACCGAGTGCAATGGAAGAAGTTGATGCAAATAAATTTAAAACGTGCCATTAATGGAGAAAGAATTTATAAAGATTATTGAGAAAGAATTAATTGGTGACAATTCAATTCCTATCAAATTGAGAAATGAACATTTCTTTGACAAATCGGCATTCGAAAAGCTGGTAAACTCTATAAATGAGGCTATTGATTTTTATAAAGGAGTAAATAACATACCCAAAAGATTAGCCCTTTGTTTTGTTGACATATCTAACTATTTTTATGTTGACAATAACTTCTTTTCAGAAAGTGAGATAGAAGAAATAGAAGATGCCGGAATGAAATTGTCTGAATTGGCGAATCAATTGTTTGATAGTTAAGAATAAAAACGATATGGACCATCATATTTATATTGGAAATAAAAGAAGAAAGAATATTTCAGATTTATATCCTGATGCCATTTTCTTAGATGTAACTTCTAAATCTGTGGACGAATGGGTTAAATTCAGTCCTTTCTTCCCACATGGAAATATCCCTGTTCCTTTTTCTCCTGATGCAAATGCATGTTCTGTCGAAGGAATTTGGCAGGGATTAAAAGTATTTGAGAAAGAAGGGATTGATGAGTCTAAATTTTTTATTAGCGATATGAAGAATATTAAGCGAAGCGTGCAGAAGCATGGAAAAGTATTGGGACATCAAAAGGGAGTTAGTTGTAAAACACTATTAGGATATAAAGAAGCAAAGGAACTTATATATTTGCCAAGTTATAAATGGGTGTTGGAAGCAAATCTCAGAAATGAAATTGATGAACTGAGAAGTTTAATAACCTCAAATGATATTGTATTATTGGATTATGAAACAAATGAAAATATTTATAATGACAAACCATTGTCCCATGCTTTTTTAATAAAACTATATTTAGAAAATAAATATCCGGTGTAACGCCTTTCCCTGAATATAGTTGGCTGGAATTGAAAGAAAACAGTAGGACAGTAAGTCAAAGTCCCGTGTCCAACTCTTAAACCTAATGTTCATCAGGGTTTCGAAATAGGACGACTCTAAAATGCTTTTTTATAAAACTTGTGTTTACAGGAGTAGTTTTTTGATTTTGCAATAATCTTGTCGCTTGGTGTTTGGAATAGATGCGTAGGGTTTGTTTTTGGAACTTGTATAAAAAACAATGTTTAAAAAATACAGACCTCTGAATAAAGTGTTTATAACGCATATAGATATAAACTCTTCAGGTACTACGATCCAAATGCTGGGAGCTATATCAGTCAAGATCCGATAGGATTAGTTGGTGGCTTTAGCTTGTATGGATATGTTGAAGACAGCAATGAAGTTATTGATATCTTTGGACTCTCCAAATCGATGGCTGGAAAAGCTCAAGCCAGAGCTATTGCAAAAGCTAAAAAGATAAGGGAATTACCTATTAGTCAACAACCAACAGTTGTTTCAGCAGCGGTTAGTAGAAAAACAGGTCGGGTTTATTATGGTGAAAGCGGAGTTCAGCCTGAAAAAATTAGTGCAAAATTGAAGAAACAAATGGATTCTAATCCTATGTCAAGACCTATGAATAATTGTGCAGAATTTGATGCAGTTAATAAAGCTGCTTTGAAAGGTGAAAAATTATCTGATCTGGATGTATATACTGTAGAAGTTAAAACATTAGATCCTTGGGAACGTTGTGCTAATTGTAAAGTTTCTACTGACGGAGTGCATTCTAAAAGTGATTCTGATGCAAAGAAACCGCATCATTAATAAATTATTATAAGAGCATGAACGATTTTATACGCACTATATTAAAACAGAATGGTTGGAGTTATAATACATATCTTCTTATGAGAGATGAGTATGAAAAGAAAATAAAGAAGTCCTATTTGAAATATTCATTTCCTATTACTGCTGAAATGCAGGAAAATTTATCACTGTTTTATAATATGAAATTCAGATATAATATTTTATTTAACGGATATGTATCTAATATGTTACTTTGCTTTGATATAAAGAAGAGTAGTAAATACAAACAAGAGGATTTAGATTGGCAAGCCCAAAAATTTGGAGTTAACTCTGTAATACATATTGCGGATATTAAACCTGGTTATCAAAATATTTGGATGGATGAAGGCGGAGGTATTTGGGGGGATTTTGAGAATGAAATATGTTATTATGGCTCAAGTCTGTTCGAAGGAATTGAAAATATAATTGATAACAAATGTATTGTTCAGAGAAGAGTTGATTAATTATTTATTATAATTTGGAGAGTAATCTCATTCTCAAGGAATACTGATCTTTGATATTTTAGTTTTTTTGTCATTTGTGTAAAACTATGTTTTAGAAACACTGATCTTTGAATAAAGTGGCTGTGACGGACGTAGTTATAAACTCTTCAGGTACTACGATCCCAGTGCTGGAAACTATATCAGCCAAGATCCGATAAGATTGTTAGGAAATAACCCCACATTTTATGGATATGTGCGTGACTTGAATTTATGGCTTGATCCTTTAGGATTGGAGACATATTTTACAAGACTTGGTAATTTTGGAGAAGAGCAAGTTATTGGGGCTCTAAATAATTCGGGAAATTATACTCATGTATTCCAAGTGCAAAATGCAGCAAATCAAGGAATAGATATTGTTGCTAAAACACCAGATGGGCATTATGATATTTTTGAGGTGAAAACCACTAGAGGAGGTAGTATGCCTTCTTTATACGGAGACCAATTAAATCCTAATGATTTTATACAATCACGTTTGAGAACAGCAGGAGAAAATAGCGGTGCTTTTCGTTTAAGTTCAGAGAAGGCCGCTGATATAAATGCTAATATAGGTAAAAAGTATCTTGTTGAAGTGGAGGTTGGAACTGGTGCTAAAGGAAGGTGGTATGTCGAGAATATGCAGCAGAAAGATTGGGACACAGAGGCAAATAGAATAAAAGGAGGAGGTCATTAATGAAATTGAAAACATTGATCGAGAAAAGACTAAATAGGTATGCAGATGAAGAACCTGAGAGATTTATCCTTGAAAACAAGGATAAAATAGAGCGTTTTATAGAAAATCCAAATAGTGTTTTATTGGAATCGCTACCAATGGAATATACTGCTAGATTTTATATATTGAAACATTACCAGTTGTTTTGGCATAAACCTTCTGAAGAGTCTTTTAGATTAGTATTGGATAGTTTATTTTATTATTATTCAAGTTATATTGTTTTTCTGTCAAATTTGGAAAGAAAAAATGAAACAGTTATTCAAATAGGATTATGTTCTCTGTTTTTGGGTGTACTAACTTTCTTTGAAAAAAAAGAGGCTCATGTAATGATGGCTATTTTGATTGAGAGAATAGAATATAATCTAAGAAATGATAAATATCCGATGATTTATTACCAAGAAACACTTTTACAAGAGTCAATGGTGATGTATGATAGATTCTATAAACAAGATAATAGTATATATTGGACGAAATACATTAAAAATCAATTAAACCCTATATATTCTGAATTGATAGAAAATATTTGCACTGATGATGAAATATTATTTAATAAATTGATTAATAATATATGTGATTATCATTTGTCAAAAAGTAGTAGTTCGAGTTTCTTAAAAAATGAATTCTATTATTTGGAATGGCAAGTATTTCCAACAGAAATCATGGTGGTGTTACGATATCGTTTTCTTAACGGTAAAAAAATAGATTTCGTATCTAATGACTTAGTAAGTAGGATTGTTCCATTTTTGAGTAAGGATAAATTTATACTCTCAGAAAATGTAGAAAAATTTAAGAATGTTTTATATGATAAATATCTTCCGATTACATTAGAGTATTTGAAGAATTTTCAATTTTTGTCTTACCCTAACATAGGTTGACCATTTCAGTCTATATAAAGATGACTAATTATTCCATATTATAATCAGAAAGTACATCTGAAGAAAGCGCTTTCTATCCCGTTCTTTGACTTCATTAAACAACAATATGAACTGAACATACTACGCAAGTAGTTCTAATATATCCCTACTTGGTAACCAATTCCGGTAAAGAAATCATGGTCGATTGGTGTAAAAGTGACCGCAACAGTGAATTGCTGTTGCTGGATTACGATGTACGCCAAAACCTGACC
>OCAA01001714.1_pt1 | contig 10207 bp, 10 predicted proteins | sample 1538241 | NCBI WGS metagenome assembly OCAA01 (sample SAMEA2580241, study PRJEB22360) | human gut metagenome | biome: human gut; feature: human-associated habitat; material: faeces | place: Denmark | collected 2008/2010
TACTACTGCTAATAGCTTTAACATATTGGCTGGGAAGTATAATAGTGGTCAGCTCGTTGGAACTAATTACAACTTTAGCGGAACTGGTTTTACGATAGGTGCAACAGATGGAAGTACAACAGCTACACATACTTCTAGTTATTCTGAATGGAGGCATGGAAATAGTTCAAGTAGAGCAGATGCAAATGGGTTTAGTAGAGATGGACATCCATACACACATTTAATTGAGTTTGGGACAGCTTTTGTGGGTGGTAGTGTCGGGACGCATCCCGCTATTCAAACTATACAACTGCCCGATATATGGAAAAACAAAACTTTTAAAGTCTTAGTAAGTATGAAAAACACTGGAGGAGGACTTGCAAATGAGTGGGTTAAAAGAACGTTTTTAGATGTTGTGTCAATAGACCAAGCAAACGCAACTTTTAAAGTTCGAGGGTATTGGACTTCTATAACATCAGCAGGCGTGGAAAATGAAAAAGAATTAGAGTTCAGTTGGCTTGCTATTGGTGGCTAACTAGAAAGGAGATAAGATGGATTTTAAAAGTTTAGCAAAAGAAATTATCATAGACGTAGAACAATTTCATGTTCCCGACATTGACGCCAAGCAACATGATTTAAAATCAAGATTTTTAAAAATAAAGCTATTTAATGAAGCTAAAGAGTTTAATGTTAATGATAGAGATTTAGCTTTTAAGTTTTTCGCTAGAAAGCCCGACGGGACAGAAGTTTTTAATAATTGCACTGTGGAAAATAACTTTGTAGTAATTGAATTAACATCTCAAACATTAGCAGTTGCTGGGAAAGTAAAAGCAGAGCTGATGATTTACGGGAAAGCAAATGGCGAAGTATTAACAACTAAGCCTTTCATAATTAATGTTATTGAGTCTATTAATAGTCAAAGTGCTATAGAATCTACCAATGAGTATTCTGTGATCATGAATATAGTTAAAGAATTAGAAGAATACTGGCGAATACACAGATATTACTCTATTTATGATGTGAAATCAGATATTGTAAATGTGCCTATTAACATCGCAGAACTAACCAGAGAAGATAGTGTTAATGTGTACTTGAACGGAGTAAGACTGATTGAGAATGTTGAGTTTAGAATAGATTTTACAGCAGCACCAACTTGCGTTAATTTAAGAGGGAATTGGACAAATGGTGATCAGCTTTACTTTGAGTTTTTGAGAAGAGTCAAGGGCAAAACTACAGGGACTGACGGGGGCAATGTTGCGTCAATTTCAGCTAACAAAGTCATTATTCAACCAGCAGTTTTCAATAAAAGTAATGTTCAAGAAGCTTTGACTTACATCAAAACTGATGTCATTGGTGGCGATAATTTAAACAATTTACAAACTCAAAGTAAAACTAATTTAATTAATGCAATAAATGAGTTAGTACAAAGGATTTCAACACTTGAAAATGGAACGCCTGGAAAGAGATTAAATAAAAATAGTCATATATATAGCTTGACACAGCAAGCGGTTTCTTTAATCGTACCAGCTTCTTTAAATTATAATAGAAATACAGATTTGCTAGAAGTTTACATTGCTGGAGCAAAAGTTAGTGAAGGGGCAAATGGTGGATATGTATATAACGCTGATACCAATACTATAAACTGCAACAAAGGTATGTGGGACATAGGAACAGAAATATTAATAGAAGTTATAAAAAATATATAAAAAGGAGATTTTTAATAAATGGACGCTATACAATTAGTAAGAAAACAAGCTACTCAAGATACTCAAATTAATGCTGTAACTAATGAAGTTACTACAGCTAGAACAAGCAAAAATGGGACTGTTCATCAAAATATAAAAGCAAGATTAGACGCTATAGAAACAAATGCTGATACTATAAAAAATAGTATTACAACTGCTATAAATGGTTTATCTTGGAAACCTACGGTAGCAACTTTTGCAGATTTAGCAACACAATATCCAAATGCTCAAGATGGATGGTGTGCTAACGTTACTGCTGATGGTTGCTTATATAGATATACAAAAGCCAATACGGGAGCAGCTGGACAATGGATTAAAATATCAGCAAATGCTATCCCCAAAGCTAGTGCTTCTGTTGATGGGTTAATGAGTAAAGAAGATTTCACAAAATTACAAGGTATGCCAAGTTCTAATACTATAATAACAACTGCAGGAGGACAAACCATTAACGGAAATTTAAGTGCAAACACTTTTATTGGAGCTTTACAAGGAAATGCTGCAACTGCAACAAAAGTAAATAACGCATTGACTATCACTGTTAGTGGTGCAAATACTGTATATGATGGTTCAGCAGCTAAAACAGTTAATGTTGCTCCAGCTAACCATACACATAATGGTTCTCAAGTAAATTTAACTGGTTATGTAAAAGGGACTACTGCAACAGCTTTAGCACCTACAGATACTGTAAATTCAGCACTTGCTAAATTAGAAAATCAAATTGCTAATAAAACTTTAAAAGTAACTAAATCAGTATCATATGTTAATCATATTGTACAAGCTAATAATAAAGTTATAACTCAACAACTAGCAAATTATACAAATGGGGATATTGTAGAAGTATACATTAGTGGTGTTTTATTAAGACCAGATCATCACTATAAGCTATCTTTTGCTGGAACTACTGCAACACTAACAACAGATAATACTACAACAGGAAATACACAAGGCTGGTTACAAGGTGAGCATATCACATTTAAAATATTAAAAATTAATTAATTAGAAAGGAGGTGAAAAAATGAGCGGTTTAAAGCTAGTAAGACATCAAGCCGAACAAGATAAATTAATAGAAGCTCGTGTCAAGAAAGCTGGAGATACAATGACAGGTAACTTAACTATGAGTGGGGCTGCAAAAGTGGTGGGTAATCTGCAAGGAAACTCTGATACAGCTACAAGATTACAAAATGCTAGAAATATTAGTATAAATGGAGTTGCAAGGAGTTTTAATGGAACTGGCAATATTAGTTGGAGTTTAGCTGAAATAGGTGCTGCTGCAACTAATCATAATCAGACTTCTAATTCTATAACTGCTATGACAGGGTATACTAAACCTGCAACGGGTGGAGCAATAGCAACAACAGATTCATTAAATACTGCTATAGGAAAACTTGAAAAAAGCTTAGAATCTAAAGCTAACAGTAATCATACTCATAATTACTTACCATTAAGCGGTGGAACTATATCGGGAGATATATTATGTAATGTAAATGATAAATTACACTTAGGTTCATCTACTGCAAGATTTCAAACTGTATACGCAAGTATACTTGATTTAGGAAAAAGCACTGGAGTATATCCATTGGGGGATTATACATTAACTTTTAAGTGTGGCAGACAACAAGGTGGAGAAGCAGCAGAAATATTTTATGGACATAATGGTACAACTTATCACTTTGAACCAAAGTGGTCGGGAGATGTAGTATTACAACAATCAACTGGTTTAGGTAGAAGTAGTAGAAAATGGAGAGATGTGTGGTCGCACGCTGGTACTCTGCAAACATCTGATATAACTATGAAAGAGAATGTTAAAAAAGTTGTTTCAGAAAATGATACTTTCAAAATTGATAAAAACGACACAAATGACATTTCTAATATATCTAGCGATTCTATCTTTGAAACAGTAAAAAGTATTCAACCAATTACATTTAATTATAAAGGTTCGCAAAATGCTGAAAGAACTGTAAATAGTGATAATAAACAAGATGAGTATGTGCAAGTAGCTAGACAACTAGGTATATCTGCACAAGAGTTAGAAAAAATCAATCCTGCTCTATTTGAATATGTTGGAGTAAAAACAGAAACTGAAAATGAAGCAGGTGAAAAAGTGCAAAGCTATTCTATTAAAACATTAGCTTTTTCTAATATGATATTAGTTGCACTACAAGAAGAAATTAAATATAGAGATAAGCAAATAGAATTATTAGAAGCAAGAATAAATTCATTAGAAAAGAAAATTCCCTAAGGGGGTGTGAAAATGGCTAAAGATTTAGCAAATTTACCTGTTTACGTTGGCTCTCGATCAGAAGGATTTTTAAACTATATCGTTGGCAGAGCTACAGATTTAAATTCGCTTCCTGTTCCAAATTCTCGAATAGAGGAGTATTTAGAGTATCTATGCTACAACGGGGGAACCGGTGGTGGAGCAGATACTAATTCTTTCAATGCTTTATCGCAAGATGTAGACAGTATTAAATTCAAGCACGGAGATACTATTAAAGCTAGTTTACAAGTTGTAACAGAGCAAGAAATAACAGATATATTAAATAGCTTAACATAAAACACTAAAACAATAGTGTTTTTTTATATACAAAATTTTAAGAAAAAAAGTGAGGAAATAAATATGTCAAATTTAATTAACAAAACTGGACTACAAAAGTTCGCAACAAAATTATGGGCAAAAATAAAAGACAGATATGATGACGCTTTTGTTAATGCAGAAATACCTGCAACAGAAAAGAAAATAACTTTTACAAGAGCAAATAGCACAACAAAAGATGTAAGTCTAGAAAAATATGCAAGATTACAAGATAGAAATAAATTTGAGAAAGATGTTTCAGTAGATGACGCTGATTTTTACAATAACTCATCTTTAGGGGATATAGATGGAACTGTTAACTCAGCACAGAGAACTTTAGGGGCTAGAAATTTAACTTCTAAAATGTTTACAGATGGGTTTGTATCAACATTAAGAATTCACTTAGATAATTCTCATACTGGGAGTCAAATGCGAGTTCATCTTTGGGAAATCAAAAAGAGAGCAGAAAAACAAGCTGATAGGACTATGTCTAAACTTAAAGATGGAGAGAGTTTTGCTGTTAAAGAAGTTGATGGTCAAAAATATGTAGATGTTCCAATAAACAAAGAATATGCAGACGATATTTATTTCTTATTCAGAAGTGGAGATACTGCTGCAGTTAAAGCTATACGCAATATACCAAGCAATAAAGCTAATGACGTAATGAATTTAGTTGACACAACACCACCTACTGGTGCTGATCAGGCTTTAGATTTAAGAAATCAAATTGAAACTGAAACAGCATATGTCGAAATATTTGGAAGAATAGGCATAGTAGACCTTAATAAAAAAATTGAGAAAGTATCAGCAGACAGTTCTCTATATGTAAAGCATACAGATTGTATTAATGGAACAGAACAAGGAGATAAAGCTGGAAAAGTTGTTAAACTAGGTGCTGATGGTAAATTACATAGTAGCTTGATGCCAGCTATTGCACTTAACGAATTCTTCCCGGTTACAGCAAATACATGGAATGAAGCAGCATTAAACAATATAACATATCAAAATGGGGACATTATTTATCATACTAATACTCAAAAGAGATATTTATGTATAAATAAAAATGCATCTTTTGAAGATAGATTTGTTGAATTAAATTCAAAAGATGGAGTTGTTCAAAGTGTAAATGGCAAAGTTGGAGCAGTTGAATTAAACTTAGAAGCTACAGACGACAAATTTAAATTAAAAATTAGTGGTACTGGTGGAGAAGAAGTAGTTAAAGAAATACCTATGATATCAGAACAAGAAATTACAGAGATATTAGACTCTCTACCACAATAATATTTAGAAAGGAAAAAGGTGGTTGAATATAGCCACCTTGTTTTTATAATATGACAAAATTAATTAATAACAACAAGCTAAATAGTTTTGCTACAAAACTTTGGGATAAGATAACTAATAGTTTTGTCAGTAAAACTTTACCTAACAACGTCATAGGTGAAACTGTTTTTAGTGATGGTCATATCGAAGGTGCTACATTAAATTATTTTAACAATAAAAATTCACAAATGTACATAGGGAGTGGGACTGGTGATTGTTTTGGAGTTCCTAATAATTCAGTTTATGCTGGTGTTCATGTTGGCAGAATTGCATTAGCAGTAAATCCTAGCTTAGTTGTTGGGAGCAATGTAAATAGTGTTGTAGCATTAGCAGTTAAAAAAAGAAATAATGAAGTAATGGAAGTTATAACTAGAGATAGTCAAGCTAAAGTTTACAAAAATCCTTACAGAAGTATTACAGCCGATAAGATTATCTATATAGATATAAACAAAAAATTTAGCGAGGAAGTTTATTTCGTAATTGGGTGTAATGGACTTATATGGAATACAGATACTCCACCAAATAGAGCTAATGTGTACGGATCTGATACAATACCAGCAGTTGGCAACAGATTAACAATAACAGACTACGGGTATTCGGGAAGATTTATTATTTTCACAGGCAAAACAAGTTTTGAAGAGCTTGTTAGCCAAAAAAATGATAGTGTAAGCAAAACAAAAGATAATATCTTAGTTGGCAAAACAGTTCTTCAAGATGGATATATAGACGGAGAATTATATTCAATAAATAATCAAAGTGCTACAGATGGAGCTTATACAAACTTGAATACTGCATATTCAGGAACAGCTAATAAGATTATTCCAGCTAATAAGAATGTAACTTCAATAATTGTCGCTGTTCGTAGCTCTATGAATGTTGGTGCGATGGCAACAGGTGTAAATGTCGGTGTTGTAAGGGCTGATACAAATGAAATTATAGAATACGTTCATCAAAATGCAACTAGCACGGTATATGAAAATAGCTACCCTCAAATTGACGCAAGTAGGGTTGTAAATATACCTATTAACAAGTCGTGGGAGCAAAATGTCTATTTTATCATTGGTGTAAATGGAATGCTTTGGTATTCACCACATGGGAGCCTACAATTGAATAAAGTAACTGGAGGAGATAACTTACCGTCAGTTGGGCATATAATTAATAATTTAAATCGTACAAATTATATAGGTAAAATTGTTGTTTTAGGAGAAGTTGTAAGCCTAAACACTCTAAAAAACAAAGTAGATTTATCACAAGTAGCAAATGAACCTAATAAAATACCAATAATAGGTGAAGATGGAAGATTGCCATCAAGCATATTACCACCAGAACAAAATGGTGGAGTACGTACAGTTAATAGTCAATCACCTGTAAATGGGAATGTTACTGTATATTCAGATAATATAGATATTAACAGTAGCACACACAAAACTATAAAAACGGTGTTAGATGAAAAAGTAAACACATCGGAAGTAGGCAATGATGCCAATAAAATACCTAGATTGAGCAATGGAAAACTTGTTAATAGCGTATTACCAGATGGACTTATAAGTAAGAACAATGTTAATAATTTTACTAATAAAAATGATTTCAACTTTTATAGTCCAACTGTTACAAGAGATTTTACTATAGCAACATTTAACGAAGTTGGTTCAGCCAATAGAAGATACGAGGTGTTTAATAATAATCATTATGTAGTTACTGTCCATAACAAGTTTACTGAAACTAGCAAACGTGTAGATAGCTTAATAGTTCCTATCGCTAATGCACAAGTAGGAGACACCATCAATGCTACATACTTTGTAATCAATAATGGCAACGTGGTAATCAAAGCCCCTGAATTTCAAAAACCACATACTGTTGAAGATATAGATATGGTCGGTTGCAAATGTATTAGAATACAAGTGAATCAACAATTTAACCAAGTTGTAGGTTTTGGATTCATTGTCGAACCAAGGACTGTAAGAGGCAATGTTAGAATAGGATTAGCATATGCTACAGACAATAGTTATTCTAATAGCGTTTGGTCATCTGCTCAAACACCTCATGTAAACCAAAGTGTTGCAGAAAATAAGCTTCCACACAAGGTATTTCCTTATAAAGTAACACATCGTACAACTTCGGAATTAGTAACAAGATTTGAATTAGAAAAAGTTACTCAAATGTATCCTAGAACTTTAATAGGTGAATACAAAAACATATCTTATGATGCAGGGAATACTCTTGATGATGGAATGAATACATGGCTAAAGGCAAACGGACAAACCGTAACAAATACAGATTATCCAGAACTGTTTGAAAAATTAAATCCAAATAGGATAATTGACGATTTAGAGAATATTCAGGTTGAAACATTTGAGTTACCAAATGAAACTGCGGCTGCTGGATATTATTATATATGTGCAAAGTAGGCTACTTATTATTTAAGTAGTCTTTTTATTATAAATAGAAAGGAAAGAGAGAAAGATGGACGTAAACTTTCTTAACGAAGTGATAAATACATTAGGCTTACCTGTTGCTGGGATAGCTGCTCTAGGTTGGTATATAAATAAAAAAGATAAAGAAAAGGCTGCTGTTGATGCAGAAATAAGAGAAAGAAATAACAAAGAGCGAGATATGCTTATCGCTTCTATAGAAAAAAATAGAATTGTAAATGAAAAGCTACTAGAAGCAAATAAAGAACTCGCAGAAAGCAACAGATTACTTATAAATGAATTTTCTATCAAAATAAATAGTATAGAACATAATGTCGTTGAAATCAAAGAACAAATAAGAATATAAGGAGAAATTTATTATGAATATATCAGAAAGAGGACTTAATTTAATAAAATCTTACGAAGGATGCAGATTAACTGCATATAGATGCCCAGCAAATGTGCTTACGATAGGCTGGGGGCATACAAAGAATGTATATGAAGGTATGTCTATAACTCAAGACGAAGCAGATAGACTACTAGTTGAAGATGTACAAGTTTATGCAAATGCAGTAAATAAGTATGTAAGTAAATTCAATTTTAATCAAAATCAGTTTGATGCTTTGGTAAGTTTTGCTTACAATTGTGGAATAGGAAGCTTAGATTCAGTATGTTCTTGTAATACTTTAGATGAAATAAGAGCAGAATTACCTTTGTATGTAAATGGTGGTGGGGTTAGATTACCTGGTCTAGTCAGAAGGAGAAATGAAGAACTAGCTTTATTTAACGAGGGTAGTAATACAAGCTCTACACTTAACTTAAATAATACTGAAGATGAAGTATTTGAAAGAAGTTATGCAGAAACAGGTGTAGCTACAGTTATAGTTGATAAATTAAATGTAAGAAATGTACCTAGCACAGAAAATAATGAACCAGTAGATTGCTATACAATTGGAGAAGAAATAAATTATGATAGTGTTTATGTAACAAATAAATATTATTATATAAGTTATGTAAGTGAAAGTGGAATAAGAAGATATGTAGCAAGTAGAAGCAGAGCAGGAGAACAATATTTAAATTGTAAATAATACAAATGAAATTATGCTAATTGTACTTTATTTTTTATAAATAAAATATTATAATTTAATATAGGTATGGGAAGGAGATAATTATTGTACATAGGAATAAAGGATATAATATACATTTTACTTATATTATATATATTATCAAAAAGTAACACGAGATATGTATCATCAAATAGTGATACGAAAACACATTCTAAATTGATAACAGGCAAAGATTTGGCTTATTGGATAGTTATATTATTATGTTTAGTAGTATATTTTTCATCTGTCCAATTATACCAAAATGAAGATTTTACAAAATATATTAGTTTTGCTGGAACTGTTACTTCTATAATTTTAGGAGTTATAGCAATTATTTATTCTTTCTTTCAAAGTTATGATAATTCAAGAAATAAAGATGAAATTCAAAAAGTATATAATGATATAGATGAATCAATATGTGAACTTAAAGATAATGTTAAAGAGTTAGAAAAAATGAGTGAAAATATTAATAAAATATCTGAGGTAACTACTGAACTTAATAAAGTAGTATCAAAGATAGAAAAAGATTTATCTAATGTTAGTTCGAAGGTTGAAAATATAGCAGTAGATTATGTTAAAAAGAATTCTTGGGGTGAGTGAATTGGAAAATAAAAACAAAATTAATATAGCAGGTATTATTTCTCAAAAATCTGAAGTAATCGGCGAATGTGAATTTGTGACTATAAAGAATATATCAAATTCTATATATGTAGATGAAAACTTGAAAGGTGCTTTTGTTATAAATATTTTTGTTAATGGGGAGTTAAATTTAAATGAAGTAATTAGTATAAAGTTAGTAGATACAGCAAATAAAAAACATTTAGATATAGCTGACTATCATCTTTCTGCAAAATCGGACCATATGTATATAAATCAAAAATTTGTTATTAATGCTGAAATTACATTTCAGAATATTGGAGAACATCATATAATAGTTAAAACCGAAAACAATATAATACCTGAATCAATAATTGAAAGTTTTTCAGTAAAATATTAAGAAAAATAACACTTATATTATTAAAGGCTAAAGGTAGATAAAATCTGCTTTTAGCCTTATTTTTTTATGAAAAACTA
>OCAA01001715.1_pt1 | contig 10204 bp, 9 predicted proteins | sample 1538241 | NCBI WGS metagenome assembly OCAA01 (sample SAMEA2580241, study PRJEB22360) | human gut metagenome | biome: human gut; feature: human-associated habitat; material: faeces | place: Denmark | collected 2008/2010
GAAAAACTGGGGATCGGCAAGTAAAGGTATTTCATCAAAATTTATTCCACTTTCTTCCTTTATTAAGGGAAGTGAAATTGATCAATATCGTATCACTTGCTTCCATAAAAGAAATAGCGAGCTCAATGCGTATGGTATTGACAGCACCACTATCGGTTATAGCTATTTCCATCAACAATTATTAGATTGGATCGTGGATAGAATGAATAATCAACCCGATGAGGGACCGATGAATCATATTGCTTCTTTATTAGAGCAAGCAAACTATCCTGAGCAAGCGATTATTAGTATTGGCGCCACCCGTTATACCGAGTTCGGCGAAACGCATTTCTTGCAACCCAATGATCTTAGTATTGTTGTCGTGTATAACGGTGGAAAATATTCTGCTGAGGAAATTGAGAAAATGGCAAGAGATGAAAAATTTGCAGGTGACATTTCAGCGCTTATTCAGAAAGTGGTTTAGCATACATCTAAAAAGTGCGGCTGATTTTGACCGCACTTTTTTTACTTTCTTCTTAAAGAAACCTCTCCGGCATTAAAATACCGCTCTCCTTCATCGGTTATGACTTTTAAATAACCGCGTTTATCAATCCCCTGCTCTATACCCGAAATCGCGCCTTGCTCAGTAAAAACGTTCACTTCATCACCAAAAAATTCATTATAGTTTATCCATTGTTGCATGAATTCCTCATCAATGCCCTTTTCTTCAAATTGAGCTAATCGAGAATAAATACGTTGAATCACTTTAATAAGGATCTTTTCACGATCTATATTTGGATCCTGTTCGGTTAGCTGAGCATACGGCTGACTAATTTCGGTTGATTGTGGTAATTTTACATTGATCCCAATACCAACCACTAAATTAAGCAACCTATTCTTATGATTAATGATTTCCACTAAAATGCCACCAAGCTTTCGCCCTGAAAGCAAAATATCATTTGGCCATTTCACTTTCGCATTTAACGCTTCTGCAATAGCTAAACCAATCACCAAACTTAATCCATCCAATGCTTTTTTAGGAGCGATAGTCCAATAAAAACTGAAAATTAACTGCCCAGCAAACGGTGAAAGCCATTGGCGACCACGACGTCCACGCCCTGCTGTTTGATATTCTGCCAAACACAAATCACCTTTTTTTAATTGGTTAATTTGATTCGTTATAAATTCATTTGTTGAAGAAATGGTTCGATGATAATGCACGGAATAAGGTGAAAGTGCGGTCGAAATTGCTTGCGGATTTAACAAGGGCATTTCTGGTATCAGCTGATAAATCTCATTTTTTTCTTGAATATTTAATCCCACTTCTCTCAATAATGCCATTTCTTGCGCCAATTCATTTGACGTAATATTTAAAAACGGCATCAAATCTGACCGCACTTTAGGTTGGCAATCAGACAAACAATCTAATAACGATGGCATATTCATTCCTTCTCATAAAAACCTTGACAAATCTTACCATAAAAGCGAAAAAATTCATTTTCAACCACATGAAAAATCTGTATAATCCCAGCGCAATATTTTTTGACACAACTTTTAACAACGAGATATTGCCATGCTTAGAATCAAACAAGAAGCTCTGACTTTTGACGACGTTCTACTCGTCCCAGCTCATTCAACTGTTCTTCCGAATACAGCTAACCTCTCAACTCAACTCACCAAAGAAATTCGCTTAAATATTCCTATGCTTTCTGCTGCGATGGATACTGTCACAGAAACCAAATTAGCAATCTCTTTAGCACAAGAAGGTGGTATTGGCTTTATTCACAAAAATATGACGATCGAACGCCAAGCGGATCGTGTTCGAAAAGTAAAAAAATTCGAAAGTGGTATCGTTTCTGAACCTGTCACTGTTTCGCCAAATTTAACCCTTGCAGCACTTGCTGAAATGGTGAAGAAAAACGGCTTCGCTGGCTACCCTGTTGTCGATGCTGAAAATAACTTAATCGGTATCATCACTGGCCGTGACACGCGTTTCGTAAAAGATTTAAGCAAAACTGTTTCACAATTAATGACGAAAAAAGAAGACTTAGTCACCGTAAAAGAAGGTGCAAGCCGTGAAACAATTTTAGAGTTAATGCATCAAAACCGCGTAGAGAAAGTACTTGTAGTAGATGATGCATTCAAATTAAAAGGCATGATCACCGTTAAAGACTTCCAAAAAGCGGAACAAAAACCAAATGCATGTAAAGATGAATTTGGTCGTTTACGTGTCGGTGCGGCTGTAGGTGCAGGCCCAGGTAACGAAGAACGTATTGATGCTTTAGTGAAAGCCGGCGTAGATGTGTTGTTAATCGACTCTTCTCACGGTCACTCTGAAGGTGTGTTACAACGTGTTCGTGAAACACGTGCAAAATATCCAAACTTACCTATCGTTGCGGGTAACGTAGCAACAGCTGAAGGTGCTATCGCACTTGCAGACGCAGGCGCAAGCGCAGTGAAAGTAGGTATTGGTCCTGGTTCTATTTGTACTACTCGTATCGTGACGGGTGTAGGTGTTCCACAAATCACCGCTATCGCAGATGCAGCGGCTGCATTAAAAGATCGCGGTATTCCAGTTATCGCCGACGGTGGTATCCGTTTCTCTGGTGATATTGCAAAAGCTATCGCAGCTGGTGCGAGCTGTGTAATGGTTGGTTCTATGTTCGCGGGTACTGAAGAAGCGCCAGGTGAAATCGAACTTTATCAAGGTCGTGCGTTTAAATCTTACCGTGGTATGGGTTCATTAGGCGCAATGGCAAAAGGATCATCCGACCGTTACTTCCAATCGGACAACGCGGCAGACAAACTTGTACCAGAAGGTATCGAAGGCCGTATTCCATACAAAGGTTACTTAAAAGAAATCATCCACCAACAAATGGGTGGCTTACGTTCTTGCATGGGCTTAACTGGCTGCGCAACCATCGAAGAATTACGCACGAAAGCAGAATTCGTTCGCATCAGTGGCGCAGGCATTAAAGAAAGCCATGTTCACGATGTAACTATCACTAAAGAAGCGCCAAACTATCGTATGGGCTAATCCGTTAAGGTGGGCTTTAGCTCACCTTTTGTTGTTTTAAAGTGTGGTTAGTTTCTATATTTTTATCAAATAAATAAGAAAATTGTATGAATAAATCATTAAAGATATTATTTATATTTTTAGCTCAAATCTCTGCTTTTGCTTGTACTCCGATGGAGCGTTTTTCTACTGAACAGAATTATTCAAATCCTAAAGGAGAAAATGTAGCTAAATTAAAGTTAATCACCAATATAAAAACTGTTTATGCAATTCCTAATGGAACCTGTATTAAAGTATCTGAAAAAGTAGTAAATCTAAGAAATATCTATCCCAACCAGGTTAAAGAAACAAACGAGTTAAAGATTAAATCAATCCCTCTTGAATCTTTAAAAAAAGGATTTTTATTAGCTGATGATGGCTTTTCAGCAACGGAACATTTATTAAAAGCAGGAGAGCCCATTACAATTTTTGCTAAAATGAATGCTCATAGTATCGTGACTAACTTTATAGATACCATTAGACATACAGATGGTAGTTTCTCGACATATGGAATTACATTTATTCCACAAAAAGGTGAAACATACCAAATTATATTCTCAGAGCGTATAGATATTGATAGAATTTATTACAATGCTTATTTATTTGATATTTCAAATGAAATGATTAATAAACCTCAACATTCACAAAAAGCAAAAGCATGTGAATACTAATAAATATTATTTTAAACAGGGTAAAAAATGACAAATATCCACAACCATAAAATCCTGATCCTCGACTTCGGTTCACAATATACTCAACTGATTGCACGTCGTGTGCGTGAAATCGGTGTGTACTGCGAACTTTGGGCGTGGGATGTGACTGAAGAACAAATCCGTGAATTTAATCCAGACGGTATTATTCTTTCTGGAGGTCCTGAAAGTACCACGGAAGAAAACAGCCCACGTGCACCTGAATACGTATTTAATGCAGGCGTGCCTGTATTGGGCATTTGTTACGGTATGCAAACTATGGCGATGCAACTTGGGGGTTTAACTGAAACCTCAGATCATCGTGAATTCGGCTACGCCTCCGTTTTAATGGATAATCCGACCGCACTTTTCGCTCATTTAAATGATGGCGATAGCAAATTAGATGTATGGATGAGTCATGGCGATAAAGTAACGCGTTTACCTGAAAACTTCCAAGTTACCGGTACGACTCCAACCTGCCCAATTGCGGCAATGTCTGACGAAAATCGTCGTTTCTACGGCGTACAATTCCACCCTGAAGTAACCCATACCAAAAAAGGTTTGGAATTATTGATGAATTTCGTGGTGAACATTTGTGGTTGCGAAACCAAATGGACAGCAGAAAACATTATCGAAGATGCCGTTGCTCGCATTAAAGAGCAAGTGGGCGATGATGAAGTGATTTTAGGTTTATCTGGTGGTGTGGACTCTTCTGTGGTTGCATTACTTTTACACCGTGCCATCGGCAAAAACTTACACTGCGTATTCGTGGATAACGGTTTACTCCGCCTACACGAAGGCGATCAAGTCATGGAAATGTTTGGTGATAAATTCGGCTTGAACATTACCCGTGTTGATGCTGAAAGTCGTTTCTTAGGCGAACTTGCTGGCGTATCTGATCCTGAAGCAAAACGTAAAATTATCGGTAAAGTGTTCGTAGATGTATTCGATGATGAATCGAAAAAACTCACTAATGTGAAATGGTTAGCACAAGGTACGATCTACCCTGATGTCATCGAATCAGCAGCAAGCAAAACCGGTAAAGCACATGTGATTAAATCACACCACAACGTAGGTGGCTTACCGGATTATATGAAACTTGGCTTAGTTGAACCGTTACGTGAATTGTTTAAAGACGAAGTACGTAAAATCGGTTTAGCATTAGGCTTACCGGCTGAAATGATCAACCGCCACCCGTTCCCTGGTCCAGGTTTAGGCGTGCGTGTATTAGGCGAAGTGAAAAAGGAATACTGCGATTTATTACGCCGTGCTGATGCGATCTTTATCGAAGAATTACGCAACAGCGGTTGGTATGAAAAAACCAGTCAGGCTTTCAGCGTGTTCTTACCTGTGAAATCTGTAGGTGTGATGGGCGATGGCCGTAAATACGATTGGGTTATCTCACTACGTGCGGTAGAAACCATCGATTTTATGACCGCACATTGGGCTCACTTGCCTTACGATTTATTAGGTAAAGTGTCTAACCGCATCATCAATGAAGTGAACGGCATTTCCCGCGTCGTATATGACATTAGCGGAAAACCCCCAGCAACGATCGAGTGGGAGTAACCTAAATCAATTTAAAGGGCAAATTATTTTGCCCTTTTCTTCTTTTATAACAACAACTTTTCTCTTCAAAATTCACTATGGATATCACTTTTTTACTCGGCACTAAAATTATTGAACTGACACTTATTGTGCTTATTGGCTATGGGTTGGTTAAATCAAAACTATTAAAATCAGAAGATAGCAAGCCGCTTTCTATTATTGGGCTTTATGTTATCAGTCCATCAGTGATGATTGAAGCCTTTCAAATTGATTACACACCTGAAATCCTGCAAGGTTTGCAGCTTTCACTGCTTATGGCGGTGTTTCTTCAGGGTATTCTGATTATTATTGGTAGTCTCTTAAAGCGCCTATTAAACCTTGATCCCATTGAGCATGCCACTTCCATTTATTCCAATTCTGGTAACTTAATTATTCCGATTGTGATGTCGCTATTTGGTAAAGAATGGGTCATTTACGCAAGCTGTTTTATCGTAGTACAAACCTTTCTATTTTGGACACATTGCCGTTTGATTATTGTAGGAAAAGGAAATTTATCGCTGAAGACGATTGCCAAAAATATCAATATTTGGTCAATTCTCGTTGGCGCATTTTTGTTTGCTTTTCAAATTAAGTTGCCAAATATTATTAATGGTACGCTCTCTTCGATTGGATTGTTTATTGGTCCGAATGCCATGCTTGTTGCAGGGATGTTAATTGCCGCAATTCCGTTAAAAAGCATTGTTTCATCTAAACGCATTTATTTAGTCACACTCTTGCGCTTGTTGGTTATTCCGCTTGTATTGTTGGTATTAATAAAGCTAATTGGCTTTGTACATTGGATTGAAAAAGGTGAGATTATCGTGTTGATTAGCTTTTTGGCTACCACTAGCCCTTCAGCTTCGACAGTGACACAAATGGCGGTGATTTATAACAACAATCCACAAAAAGCCAGCGCCATTTATGGAATAACGACGCTGCTTTGTATGTTTACTATGCCACTGGTGATTGCGTTATATCAAATGTGGGGGTAAATAGAAGAAAAGTGCGGTCAATTATTTAAGCACTTTTGATGCAGGTTGCTCTTTTTTCAAACGATAAAGTTGGTATAAATTAACGAAAACTAAGAATGCGTTTAGAACTGCTACAGGATAAGCACCTTTCATCAAACCGTAAACCACAAAGAGTACTGCTCCAATGGTATTTACAACTCTTAAGTGAATAATGGATTTGAATAAAAAAGAGACGGCTACAAAGAATGTTGCCATATAACCTAGTAATTCAATGAAATCAAATTCCATAAATCTCTCCGTCAACAATGATTGAAGCAGCATCATAAAAGATTTTGGAATTCAGGGAAAGAGGCGAAATAAAAGCAACCGATTGCAATATCAAGAAATTTTTATTTCACTCAAAATTCCCTTAGATAAAGATTTTTTGCACTAAAAACATATAAAAAATCGTACCTGCTGAAATGGAAAGAAACATGTTCTTTTTCCAGAAATGCAATCCCAACACTAAAGCACCTGCAATAAAATCAGGCAAGCCATGATACCCACTCAGCACATCCACATTTTTATAGCAATACACTACTAGCATCCCAAACATCGCTGCGGGTAATACTTTGCCGAGATAACGGATATACTCTGGAATAGGACGATTTGCAGGAAAGATCCAGAATGGCAATAATCGAGTAAATTGCACGCACACAATACAAATCACAATGGTGATAATTTGTTCCATCAATGTCATTTTAGTGCCTCCAATTTAGATGAAAGTTTAGGACGTCGTACCGTTAATAGAATCCAAATACTGATTAGCGTTGGCACTAAAAAGTGTTCTTTCCCAACAATTAACAGCGATACAAAAGCTACGCCTAAACCTAATAATGAGCTTTCATGAGATTTTTCTTTTAGCCAGTTTTCAGCAAAGATTACGAGAAAAAGTGCGGTCATCCCAAATTCTACCCCTTTTAAATCAAAAGGAATGATTGAACCAAATAGGTTACCTAATCCGGCTCCAACGACCCAATAAACGTGCAAATAAAAACTGACAAAGAACATATACCAACCTTTATCTAAATGATCGGGGATCTTCGCCATATAATTCAGGGAAAAACTTTCATCGACTAGAGTACTAATTAAATACCAACGTTTTTTCCCAATTTGAGCACCATATTTTTCTAACATGGAAATGCCATAAAAAATCTGACGACCACTTACCATCAGCGTAACTAATGCGACACCTAAAGGCGAAAAAGGCATAACTAGTGCGGCTGCCGCAATAAACTCCACGGAGCCCGCATAAATGAGTGCTGCCATTGTAACAGGGAACCAAACACCAAATCCAAGTGCTTTCATGTAAATGCCATATGCAATGCCTAAAAATAAAAAGCCGGCAAGCATTGGCATGCTGTAAGGAAATGCCGCTTTTGCTGCGGCTTTGATGGGATTTTCTGTCACCACTTCTGACATATTGGCCTACTACAACTCTAAAACAGACAAACCAGGTAAGGTCGAAAAACTTTGTGCTTTTACTGTTTGATGGAAATCTTCGATATAAGCTAAATTGGCATCTTCTTTACGAATTGCTGCATAAAGGTTACTGTACAACCCTTCTTCTGTAATTTTGCGTGCCACTACATACCCTTTTTCTAAATAAGGCAAGGCAGCCCAATAAGGCACTGTAGCAATACCCCGACGACTCGCCACTAACTGGATCAAGGCGATCGTTAGCTCTGTCGTACGACGTGGCGGATTAATACCTTTCGGTTTCAACACTTGACGATATAAGTCTAACATATCATCAGGCACGGGATAGGTTACCCAAGTTTCCTCAGCAAAATCTTCTGCCTGCCAAACGTCTTTATTGGCTAATGGATGATCTTTAGAACAGATTCCCACCATTTCATAAGAAAATAGCGGTTTAAACAGAACATCATCATTTTGTTCAACGTCTGACACTATCGCCCAATCTGCACGATGAGACAATAACAATCCTACAGGATCAGTATGGAAACCTGAGACGATATCCAATTCCACTAGACTCCAATGCTGACGAAACTCATCCATCGCTGGCATTAACCAGTCGAAACAGGTATGACACTCTACTGCAATTCTTAACTGCCCTGCATCACCGTGTTTTACGCGTGCAAGCTCACGTTCTGCATCAACCACTTTTGGAAGAATTTCATTGGCAAGACGAATCAAACGATCGCCTGCTGCAGTAAAACGCAATGGATTACTTTTACGCTCAAAAAGAGGTAAACCGAATTGCTCTTCCATTAATTTAATTTGATGAGAGAGTGCCGATTGTGTTAAATAAACACGTTTTGCCGCCATCGAGACGCTGCCCGTTTCCTTTAAAGCAAGCAAGGTTCTTAGGTGACGAAGTTCAAGAAATGTGGGTTTCATTAGAATAATTCATAAAGTTATAGCATTAGATGAGCAACATGATAACGCAAATTAAATTTGTCGAAAAGAAAGCGCGGTCAAAAACGTTGATATTTTGACCGCACTTAAGAGGGTTATTTATCTAATTGAACAGGGAAAAATAAGCTTAATGGACGTTTTCTCACAATTTGATAAACTTCATGCCAAATTGCCCACCAGCTGTCAATTTCCGTATTTAAAGAGCGCAGTGCGACCCAAAGTGTCAATGAAAAACTGACTATTAAATTCACTAAACCAATCAGCAACACAAAAGCAATGCATTGTAAAAAGAATGGATAGGCAAATTGTCCACTGACTGCACTATATCCTAAATTCGCTGATGAAAATGCAACATGACGAATATCTAACGGGAGATGAGTTAAATATCCCACTAAACCGGTAAGCCCAAGTAACATACCAAAACAGAAGTTACCAATAAGCGAACCATAATTCTCATGCATATAATTAGCAAATTTAACGCGAGACTTCTCAGACATCAATTTTTTTAATAACGGATGTTGTGCTAAACGCATGCGCATATTCAAATAATTGCTACGATTATCAAAATAGCCAGAAATAATTCCGGAGCAGAATAACCATACACCTGCAATAGCTGCGAACCATAAAGAACCATCTAAAGGATCAATACGGTGTAATTGATAGGCTATTTTCTCTGAATTCATCAATGGCTCACCTGTTTGATGTTGATAAACAAAAGCAATTAATGCCGCTAATCCCATAGCAACTACTACATTGCCTAAAACGGCCACGCTTTGGGAACGAAATACATCCACTAATAACTGGGCTAATTTCATATTTAATGTTTTGCCTTGTGGATTTTTCTCTACTGCCTCAGCAAAACGAGCAGCTGTCATGGCTGGCTGTTTGGTTGCAACCGTGAAATGCAACATAAAGATCACCATAAAACCGAAGCCGTAATTTAAACCTTCGGCAAGACCTTTCCAGACTTTATCATCAATAATGCTGCCTAAATAGGTTTTAAATAACGCCATTAGTGCAATCAATACACCACCACCTGCCGCAGAGTAAAACATTGCCCAATACTCTTTTTTATCTCGAGTAATGTAATGCTCACCGTGGTCCCCAGCATTCTGCGTAACACTACGAGCCATTAATCCTGAGCTTTGTTTCCATAATCGGGAAATACTATGTCGCTCTGCAGCTGCACGGGCAAAACAACCCGTTAATAACAATATTCGACGCGGTAAATAGCGATTTGAAACAAAAATTGCCATCAACGTTTCTAATCGTTCTAAAGTCTGGGAAAGACGTTCTAATAAATACGCTGTATTTAAGGAAGACCCCACTACTGCTCCACGTTTCTGTAAGCCAATAATCAATGCCTTACATTGATCAAACATTACCTGTAAATGGCTATCATCAAAAACTGTTGATTGACGACGTGCCTCTACCCAATCAACCACTTCATGATGCAATGCCACAAAAGGTGAATCCGCATTCAACAGAGAGGGCTCCATTCGCAT
>OCAA01001717.1_pt1 | contig 10168 bp, 6 predicted proteins | sample 1538241 | NCBI WGS metagenome assembly OCAA01 (sample SAMEA2580241, study PRJEB22360) | human gut metagenome | biome: human gut; feature: human-associated habitat; material: faeces | place: Denmark | collected 2008/2010
CGGCAGCCATGCAATTATGGCCGCCGCGCCCGTCTTTATGTGGGTGCTGCTTTTGCTCTTTGTTACGGTGTAGAACGCCGTTTTTAAGGGGAAAGGTATAAATCCCTTGGCGCGTAATTTTTGCGCTCTGAAAGCCGCATGATACAAGGCTTTTTTCGCGCCTACTGCGTAACATGGGCGCGCCGTTTCCTCATGCGCTCGGCGGCTTGTCTGCCGGGGAAACGCCTGCGGCGAGGCCAACGCTTGCCGCCGGGTAATACGCTTGCGGCAATCGGGGCAGTATTTGACGCTGTTAGAAGTGGAAACAAAGGACGCGCCGCACTCGGTACAACGCCGCCTGTCCTCGGTTTGGTAAAGCTCGGCGTATAGCTCCTTATCGGCGGGAAGTACGGCGTTGCGAAACCACTTGCACAAGAGAGAGTAAGAAATAAGCTGCGGACAAACGCACTCGTCCCCGTCGTCAAGCAGAATACAATTCCCGTCAATGCAGTTGCAGCACGTCTTTTTTACAAGGGCGTTGACCTTGCGGCTCTGCTGCGGCGTCAGCCGCTTTAACTCGCTCATACCTCGTCTGCGGCGTAAACGGCAAGCTCGGCATACTCCGCTTCGCTCAAAGCGTCCACTTTCGCAAGGGCGCGGGCGGCAAGCTCCCGCATATCCGCGTCCATAAAAGGCAGCGCGGCGTTGATATTTTCAATCAACGCCCGCTTGCTGTTCTCATAGTAAATACTGATAAGGTTTGTTTCCTCAACGGTAAATCTATTCATGCTCATACCTCCAAATCGTGATTTTTTGTTTTCGCCGTTTTTTTCGGGGCGGCTGTTTTCGTGTCTGCTGCGAGCTGCGCCCGGATAGAGGGGCGCGCTTTTCGGATATTCCGGCTTCTGTCCTCGCTTTTGTCTAAAAATGCAAAAGTGCCATGTCTGCCCTCAATCTTAGAAAAAGAAAGTGTTTTGTATGGCAGCATAGCAAACAGACGGTCGGTGTCCTTTGTAGAAGCTAACTGCATAAAGTAAGGCGAAAGCTCCACCATGAAATGTGTTTTGTTGGGGCTGTTAGGGCTGTCCTGCCGCTTCATTTCCGCTACAATGCGCTGTGCTTCGGCTTCAATCCGGCTGTCATGCAATGCGGTAATATGCGCCTTGAAATCCCCCGGCTTTAAGCGGTCATAGCTGCGCTTCTCCTCTCGCATGAGAAAATGCAATGCTTCCGGGTCATTAGGCTGCGCTTCAAAGCGTTCAAACTTCCCAAGCTGCGGGTCGGGATTGCCGTCAAGATACTGTCCGGCGGGCTGCACCCGTTCTCCATGCTCATAGAGCAGCGTGTAATTATCTGCGGGTAATGCCTGTTCCTTAACGTGCCGGAAATGCTGCGGATAGTCAAGCTCATAAAGATTGCCTTTGATTTTTCCGTTTACAATCCCGGTCAGCTCCACCGCATAGGCAAGGACTTTATCGCGCGTCTGTTCCCCGTAAAACCGCCATGTGTTATGCTGTCTTGTGCCTTTTAGAAAAACGTCGCGCTCCCGGAAGCAGCTCGTCCCGGACGGGCGGGAAAACCATAAAAGCCGCCTGTCCTCGGCTGTGGGGCTTGCCGCCGCTTTCTGTAAAATGTTTCTATCAAGGTCAAAATCATTCTGATAAAAAGCGGTATTTTGTTTCATAATCGCTTCAAGGGAAGCGATAACATCCACATCCTCAAACTTATTCATAGGTCAGCTCCTTTCCAAGTCCTGCGATTTTTGTTTCGTGGGTTTCTTCTTTCCCGCCCGTTCCTTATCCGCTTTGAGCTGCGCCCGGATAGAGGGCTTTTCCTTCGCTGCGGCTTTCTTGCCTTTGTTTTCCCGGTCGGTCTTGATAGCTTCCGCAAGGTCAACAAGGGAAATGATTTCTCCGGCTTTTACCTTTTCTTCCAATTCGTCCACGGTTGACGTGTTGTTTATCTGCCCGTCAATCATGTTGTAATTCTGCTCGGTGGTCTGCTCGGCAGCTTTCAAGTAGTTTTCCGGCTGTTCTGCGACAACGGCAAACGCCCGTGTGCCGTTCCCCATGATGTGATACTTCCCGTCGTCCGACGTGTGATGAAGTCCATACCCGGCTTCTTTCATCTGCTCAATGCTCATAGAGGTAAGCGAAAAGCTGCCGCGCGGCGTTCTAATCTGTTCCCCGGTCAAATGCTCGTCGGGGATAAGCTGCGGCTGTTTCTCCTGTAAAAACTCCGGCACGTTCTGAAAACCGATACTGTCTACATAGTGGGCGGTGTTCTCGCCGCTTCGATGAAGCACCACAATGTCAGAAACGGAAAGGCTGTGTCCCTTAAAATCTTTCGGGTGGTCGATATTGAATTTTTCCCAAATGCTGTTAAGGGTAATGTCTGCCGTAAGGGGCGCGGTGTAGATAAGCTCATAATTCGCCCGGTCTACGGTGTGTCCCGTCGCCTGCAGGCGGTCGTAAGGCTCAAAGCGCAAGTCCCTTGTGGCGTCGCCGCGGGCTAACTGATAAATCCCGTAGCTGTCCTCTTTGCCATAGAGTAAAAGAGCTTCCTTTGTCGGCTCACTTTCCCGTAGCTGCTGCTTCATTGCGTTGTATTCATGCAGGGCTTCCCAAGTTTCCTTTTCTACACCGAACAAGCCGCCTTTTTCTGCGTGTTCCTGTAAATCGGTCAGACTGGTAACGGCTCCCTCGGTGCCGTCCTCATAGATACGGAAAACCTCGATACCGTCCTGTGTAAACAAACGCTCGGCGGCTTCCTGTTTCAGCGGAAACATACCGTCCCAAGAATAGCCGTAGTCCTGAATTTCTTTTATGCTGATAGTGGCGTCGGGTACGGGGATTTCCGGCTGCTCCTGCGGTGGTGCGTCTTGCCCGATTTCCTGTACCTCGGAAGTCTGCGCCTGTTCCTGTGCCTTTTGCAGCTCTGCGATATGTTCATCAATGCTGTTGATGATTTCCGCTGCGGTGCTGCGGATTGTTTCAAGAGAGCTTTTCAGTTCAGCAAGCTCCCGTCCGGCACTCCACCCGGCAACATACCCAAAGGAATAATCAGAGGTATCAAGCCCGTAATGCTGGCACACGGTATAGGCGATACTTTCTGCCTGTACCTCACGGGTGCGGCGGTCGGGTCTGTTCTCCAAGTCCTCCAAAGGGGCGTTAAGGTCAATATCATGGAGCTTCGCATGGGTGATTTCATGGATAAGGGTTTTTAAGGTTTGCAGCTCGCTCATACCCTCATCAAGTGCAATGCGCTTGTCCTCCAAGTGGTAGTACCCGTGTGCGCCGCCCTCGATTTTCTCAAAGGCAACGGGAACAGGGGAAGTCTTTTCAAGGGCAGCGAAAACGTCCTTGTAATGCTCCACATCTCCGGTCAGCATATTTACGGCAATGTCGGGGATTTCCTTGCCCTCGGTCTGCGATACATCAAAGACAGATACCACCTTAAAGGCGGGTATCGTGATTTCCTTTTCCTCGGTTACGGGCTTTCCGTCTTTGCCGATAATGGCTTTTTGTGTCTGCGGGTCGATTTTCTCCATTTCTTTTTTAATCTTGAACGGCGACGGGGCAAGGATTTTGATACCCTTTTGTCCTTTCATCACGTTTCGCCCAAAGTTATTTTTCCATGCGTTAAATCCCGCGATAAGGGAAGCGTCGGGCTTCTGCATGGCGATCAGCAGCGTATTGTTAAAGCTGTAATTATGAAACTTTGACATGACGCGCAGATATTCCTTGTAACGCTCGCTGTCGAACAGTTCCGTAATGCCTTGCTCCAAACGGTCGGTAATCTCTTTGAGCTTTTCGGCGGGTTTCTCGGAAGTTAAGACAATGGGGATAACCGGGCGTGGCTCCTGCGGCGTTGCTTCGGGAACAGCCGCCTGTACTGCCGGGGCTGCGTCCAGTTCGACGGTCGGCTGCGGGTAGCTCATAATGCGGTAGTCCTCCGGCACATCGCGCCCCTCAAAGTGCTGCTCCCATGCGTCGCCGCTTTCCACAAGGTAGCCGTATTCGGTAAAGCTGCCTTTTTCCTGTGCGGCGGCGTTTCGCCCAAAGGCGATAAGGTCAATGCTGGTTTTCCATTCAGCGGGCATTTGCACCATGCCGGATTTGTTAAGGTAATAATCGCCCAATTCGCGGGGATTATGTACTTCGGGGATATGCACGAAAAAGTCCTCGTTATAGGTAAAGTCAATGAGCTGCCCGATATTCTCAAAACCGTTCTTTCGCTGCGTGGCTGCGTTCAGCGCGGCAATACCGGCAGCGTCAAGGGTTTCCAGTCGTGCCGCAAGAAAATTCAGCTCGTCCACTTGTGCGGCGCATACCATGTCATAAGGCAAGGCAATGTGCCTGTCCTCCCGGTCAGAATAGCCGTGAATGAAAAAATCCTGCGGATTGTCAGCGGTAATGCCGACGCTTTGCATAGCTTTGTGAAGTTCTTTCTTTGTGGCGGGCATGGAAAGCCAGTAGCCGCCCGGTTCTCCCGTTTCAAAACGGGTGTGGCTGTCAATCAGGATTGCAAACTGTTCCGTTTCCTGTCCCGGTTCGGTTCTCGGTGCAGCGGCGGGAATGTCGGCGGCGGGCTGTTTGATTTCCTCGCCCTCTACGGTGTAGCCCGGTAAGAGCTGCCCGTTTACCCTAAACTGTTCCGCATATTCCGGCGGGATAGCCGGGGCGATTTCCGTAAAAAGTTTTTCATACGCCTTGATACGCCCATTCAGATATTTTTCCATAGCCGCCCGGTCAGCAAATACCTTTCTGTCCTGTCCGGCGATTTTCGCCTGTCCGTATCCGTGGGGGCTGTTGGTGTAGACGTTCCAAGATAACGTATAGGAATATGGAATAGATTTCTGTGCTGCCTTGTCGTAGCGGGTATTTTCGTATACATGGTAGCTCATTTTATATACCCGGTTGCTGATGGTGTGGCGGTCGTTGTCCTCGTCCTGCCACTTGTTCGCCGTATGCTTCACTTCGGGTATTCTCGCATACTCAATCGCTTTGTCAAATAGCAGGGTCTTTCCTGCCTGTTCCTCCCATGCGGAAGCCTGTACTTTCAGATTTTCAAAAACAGTCTGTTCCGCAACCGCGCTTTCCTCCCGCAGCTTCACAAGCTCGGCAAGAGGTAAGGCGGTCAGCGGGGAAATGTCCGCGTTTTTCGTGTCAAAATAGATACCGCGCTCAATCTTCATCTTGTCGGCGGCTTCCAGTCTGTCGCGGTCGTATGAGGAATAACCTGTTTTCCATTCGTCCATTTGCTCGCTCCTTTCTTTTTCAATCATGCGGTGCATAAGCTCGTAGTCCTCAATGCTCATGCTTCCGTCAAATATATAAGGGTCAAAATCTTCCCCGTCCCGGTATGGCTTTTCGGAAAAGGGAAGCCCCGCTGCATGGGCGGCGGCTCTTGCTTCCTCGATAAGCTCCGGGGGAAGTCTGTCGTCGTGGGCTTCGATAAATCCGGCAACGTCATTTGTGCCGTTTTTGTAGTGGTGGCGCACTCCGGCGGTCAGCTCGTCAAGGCTCATATTCTCGCCTAAATGCCCGCAGTAGTAGCCGTTTAGAATAACGGCGGCGGGTTCAGCCGCCTTGATTTCCTCTAACCGGCTCCTGTCAAACGGTTCTAAAGTACCGTCCACTTCAAGATAAAACAGCTCGGCGTTCCATGAACGCCCCTCTTTCCAAAATGCTACCCATGCAATACCGTCCCTAAGTTCCTCTTGATAGTCCTTTACGCTGTCGCGCAAACTTGCCATGTGTAAAACCTCCTTTCGCGTATGGCAGCGCGGACGCTGCGTTTGTGGTTACATAGTCCTACTACGGTGCGCCCGCATTTCTGCCAAAGATTTTTGAGGATTTTTAGAGGGTTTGGGAAACTTCCCAACAAGCAAAATCCCCGCCAAGCTCGGTTAGAGTGGCAGGGATTTTACGGAAGTGGGTACCCGCTTCCTATGCTTGCTATTCAAGTTGTTTGTCCTTTGAAATGGTTACTTTATAATTCACATACTTGCCGCCCGTGTCGGCTAAAAGTACCGTTCCGTCGTAGGTTTTGCCCGTTTTTACGGAATACAGCTTTTTGACTGTTGCCTTGCCGGATTTCAAAAGTGCTGCGGCAATCGACCGGGTAAAGACGGTTTTGCGTTCCTCAAAGAAACGGTCATTTTTCCACATGGTAAAACTGCACTCTTTGTTGGAACAGTAGTAGTTTTTCTTTCCCTCATAGACCGGGGATTTGCAGCGGGGGCATTTTCCAAGCTCTGTTTTCTCTGCCTTGAAAAGCTCCTGTTTCTCGCCCAGTACGGAAGCATAGGTTTTCACAAGCTCCCTTGCCATAGCTTCAATACCCTGCATGAAAGCGGCAGGGTCGGCGTTTCCCTTTGCAATCTGCGTCAGATTGTTTTCCCATGTAGCCGTCAGCTGCGGAGAAGTTAAGCTATCCGGCAGGACGCAGACAAGGTTTGTGCCGTCTTTGGTAGGAAGTAGCTGCTTGCCCTTGCGCTCGATAAAGCCGCCTTTTACTAACTTTTCAATGACAGCGGCGCGGGTGGCAGGCGTACCAAGCCCCCGGCGTTCTGCGTCCGGGTCGATGTCCTCATTTCCGGCGCGTTCCATAGCAGACAACAGGCTTGCTTCATTGTGGGGCTTCGGGGGCGTGGTGTCATGCTCCGTAACCGCTGCGGCAGGATTTTCAAAGGTCTGCCCCTCGGTAAAATCGGGAACATCTAACGCAAGTTCGCTTTCCTCGTCGTCGCTGTCGGGCTTCTTTTTGAGGGTCGCCCGGTAAAGCCGTTCAAGCTCTTTCCACCCGGCAGCGATTACCGTCTTTCCTCTTGCCGTAAAGTCATGGTCAGCGCAGGAGAAAACCGCTGTTACCGCTTCGTAAACGTGCGGTTCTGCGGTCGCCATAAGCAGACGCGCCCCGGTAAGGGTAAGGATATTTCTTTCACTTTCCGGCAGCGCTGCAAGGTCAGCTTTTGCAAGCTCCATAGTGGGGATAATGGCGTGGTGGTCTGATACTTTTTTGCTGTTCAGAACGCGGGAAACTTCCGGCGTAAAGGAGACACCCACCATAAAAGGCAGCTTGCCGCAAAGCAGCGATACGATACCCGCCGCTGTGTCGCCCATGTCGTCGGTCAGAAATGCGCTGTCCGTTCTCGGATAGGTCAAGAGCTTCTTTTCATAAAGGGTCTGTGCAAGGTCAAGGGTCTGCTTTGCCGTGTACCCGTAGATACGGTTTGCTTCCCGTTGCAGAGAGGTAAGGTCAAAGAGCTTCGGGGGCGCAGCGGTTTTCTTTTCACGGGTCAAGGAAGTACAGACAGCCGCCGACGCTTTGCAGGCCGCTTTCAGTTTGCCCGCTTCATCAGCGGCGCAGAACTTCGCGCTTGCCGCTTCTGCGCCGGGGAGCATAAGGCGCACATGATAGTATTTTTCTTTCTTGAAGTTTGTAATGGAAGCGTCCCGGTCTACAAGCATTTTGAGGGTCGGGGTCTGCACACGCCCCACGTTCAAGGTCTTTCCATACAGACAGGAGAAAAGGCGGGTCGCGTTAATGCCAATAAGCCAGTCAGCCTTTGCCCTGCATAAAGCAGAATGATAGAGGGCGTCATATCCGCGCCCGTCCTTCAGATGTTCAAAGCCGCTTCGGATTGCGTCCGTTTCCATAGAGGAAATCCAAAGACGGGTAAAGGGCTTCTTGCAGCCCGCTTGATGATAGACAAAGCGGAAAATCAGCTCGCCCTCGCGCCCTGCGTCGCAGGCGTTGACAACCTCGGAAACGTCGGCGCGGTGCATGAGGTCTTTTAAGATTTTGAATTGCTTTCCCTTGTCGGCAGCTACGGTGTACTGCCATTCCTGCGGCAGAATGGGTAAGCTGTCATAGCTCCACTTTTTGTACTGTTCCCCATAGGCGGCAGCTTCCGCAAGTCCTACTAAATGCCCGATACACCAAGAGATAACATAACCGTTCCCCTCGATATATCCGTCTTTCTTTTCCCTTACGCCAAGGGCGGCGGCAACCGCCGCCCCGACGCTGGGTTTCTCACAAATCACAAGTTTCATTCTTCCTCGTCCTCCTGTTCGGTGTCTGCGATGTCAGTTTCTTCCTCCGGCTCGTCCTCGTCGTATTCGTCAAAATCGAACTCGTCAAGGTCGGTGCTGCCTTTTACGTTCTGCTTCGGTTTCATAAACTTAACGTAGTAGAGGGCTGCACCGCCGCCAAGAAGTCCCACAACAAGGAAAATCAAAAGCCCGCCCATGCCGTTTTGGGGCTGCTCCTGCTCGGTAGGTTCCTCCGGCGCGGCTTCCTTGCCTGTGCAGCTATCCATGTTGACAGAGCAGACAGGACAGGCGGTGTTGACTTCGCCCGCCTTGCATTTCTCGGTACAGTTGCAGACAGCCGGGGGCTGCTCGGTCTGTTCCTCCCCGATAATCGCCATAAGGTCGCTTTCGTCTACTTGATTTAAGAAGTGGACGGAATTTTCCCCCTCGGCTGCCCGGTCAACGATAATGTAAAAATAGTTGCCGCCTTTGCTTTTCACGACGATAAACTGCTTATCCTCGGCAGCGTCCCCGTCAATGTCGTCCACAAGGGTCATGTTGCCCTCCGGGGTAAGGGGCTGCGGTTCGGTTTCCACGATTACGCCGCTGTCGTTGGTTTCTTCCGTCGGGGTCTGTGCATAGGCGGTAACGGAAAAGCCGCCCACAAGGACAAGGGCGGCGCAAAGTGCGGTAATGCTTGCAAGGATTTTATTCTTCATTCTCGGTTTCCTCCTGTTCCTCATAGTCTGCGGGGATAGGGGCAATGCCCGGAATACCGCCGCCCGCAAGCATGGCGGTAAGCTCCTGCGGGGTCAGGCGCATGGAGCGCACGAGCTGAACGATTTGCAGATTTTCCGCTTCGGTTTTCTGTGCTTCCAGTCCGCGCAGCTTGTTCTGATACTCCGTGATTTTCTCACGGGTCTTTTGGATTTCCTTTTCAATTCTTTCGATTTTACTCATAGCCATAATGATTTTTCTCCTTTCGATTTTCAAATGTGTTTGTTGTATGTCAGTTCCAGTTCATCAGCCCGTACCCTTTGATACAGGCATAGTCAAGGGGATAGCTCTTAATCTTGCAGGCGTCGCCGGAATTGCCCTCCACGGTATAAACGCGGCCCTCGTCCCTGCCGATAACAAGCCCAACATGGTCTGCGCTGCCGTCTAAGTCCCAGTCAAAAAAGATAGCGTCACCGGGGGCAATGTTTTCATAGCCCCGCGCTCCCCATTGTCCGTGAGAGGTAAACCACGGAATACCCTGCGACTGGCAGGCGGCAAAACGCGGCTCGGAAAGTCCCATTTGCCCGTAGCACCAGGACACAAAACAGGCGCACCATTCCACGCGGCTGTTAAAGCCGTACCAGCTCCAATACGGATAGCCGCCCACATTTCCGACTTGCCGTTTTGCAAGGTCAACGATAGCGGTATTGCCGGGGCGCGTTCCGTTCACAAAATCCACGCCACTTAAATCCTCGGACGCGGAAGTGTCGGGAGAGCCGCCACCAAAGATAAGGGGCTTGTTCCCGCTTGTCTGTAAGTACACCCGGTACATTTCCAGTTGTTCCGGGGTCAGGTTGTTTTCCGCAATCGCAGATAGCGGTGTGTTCGTCAGCTTGATATTGAGAATGTAATAGTTGTAAGGTACTTCCACCTCATATTCGTAGGTTTCGGTGGTTGTTTCTCCTGTTTCCGGGTCGGTAACGGTAGTTGTGCCTGTCCGTGTTTCCGTCCGATAGCGTACCTCCACTTCCTCGGTCAAGGTCAGCTTGTATTGCTGATTGAAAATCCGCTGTAATTCGCTTTGAACGTCAGCGCGGGTGTAGGTCTGATATTTTGCGGTCAGATAGGACGCTAATTCGTGGGGGTTATGTCCGATATTTTCAAGGTCATAGCGGTACTCGTCATAGCCGCTGTGGATACGCTCGATATTATCAATTTCCTTTTGCAGGTCGTTTTCCAATCCGGCGTAGCTGTTTTCCACCTCCACAAGGTCGCTGTCCTCGGAAGTGTAGGACGTTCCAAGCACCCCGTTTAGAGTGCCGGAAAACATTGCCCCGCAAGAGGACAGCCCGGACATTACCATGATAAAGAGCAGCAGCACTCCGACAGCGATTGCCACGCCCGCCGGGTGTCTTGCCACAAACGCCGCTGTC
>OCAA01001738.1_pt1 | contig 10023 bp, 7 predicted proteins | sample 1538241 | NCBI WGS metagenome assembly OCAA01 (sample SAMEA2580241, study PRJEB22360) | human gut metagenome | biome: human gut; feature: human-associated habitat; material: faeces | place: Denmark | collected 2008/2010
GAACTATTTTCGACATGTCAGACTCCGTGAAAATACCGACTGTGAGTTGAAACAATGAACTGAAAATCAGAGAGAATAAAATCTATGGATATGGAAATTAATTTTCCCAATCTCGGGATTTATCTCGATCATGTGGGAAAAAACATCAGCATTTTCGGATTTTCCATTGCCTATTACGGCATCGTGATCGTAACCGGTATGATGATTGCGATCTGGATTGCCCAAAGAGAGGCAAAGCGGACGGGGCAGAACCCGGAGCAGTACCTCGATCTTGCGATGATCGGCATCGCAGCAGGTATTCTCGGGGCGCGGATTTACTACGTTATATTTGCCTGGGACTATTATAAGGATGATCTTTTGAGTATTTTCAACATCCGCCAAGGCGGACTTGCCATCTACGGCGGCATCATCGGTGCCTGCATTGCGGTGGTGATTTACAGCAGAAAGAAGAAACAGAACTTCAGCCTTCTGATGGATACCGCGAGCATGAGCATCGTGTTCGGTCAGATTATGGGACGGTGGGGAAACTTCTTTAACCGTGAGGCATTCGGTGACTACACTAACAACCTGTTTGCAATGCAGCTTCCGGTTTCCGCGGTCCGTGCCAATGAAATCACACAGAAAATGTGGGATCATGTGGTGACGGTAAACGGCGTCGAGTATATTCAGGTGCATCCCACCTTTTTATATGAAAGTTTATGGAATGTGGGTGTCCTGCTTTTTCTTTTCTGGTTTCGGAAAAGAAAAAAATTTAACGGCGAAGTGTTCCTGATGTATCTGATAGGATACGGCCTTGGAAGAATCTGGATCGAGGGACTCCGCACCGACCAGCTTCTGCTTCCGGTGGTGGGACTTCCGGTTTCCCAGCTCCTTTCGGGGTGCCTTGTGGTGGGATGTACCATCCTGGTGGTATGGAAACGAAAAAAATTATCATCCGGTGGGGAGACAGCCCATTCTTAAGGATAAAACCAGTGAAAAAAACAGAATAAAAATACAGAAAAAGGGAAAACCGGCAAAAAAGGTTTTCTCTTTTTTGATACAAAATTGGTATAAAAAAGGCGGAAAATGCGCATAAAAATGTTGCATTTTGGGGAAAATCTTAAAAATGAAATAGAAAAAAGACCTTGCTATTTTCCCTGAGTTGATATAGAATAAAAATATAAGTGGTAGAAAGTGGTGAAAAGTGGTGCGTTGTGGAGCGGATGTGGCAGTCCGGCTGCGGCGCGATACATGAAGTGGTGCGTGGGGAGACCGCCATTTCAGGTGATAAGAGGGTTTTCATTATGTTCATGGGAGAGTACAGTCATACGATTGACGCGAAGGGAAGATTGATCATACCGTCCAAGTTCAGAGAACAGCTGGGAGAAGAGTTTGTGCTGACGAAGGGATTGGACGGATGCCTTTCCATTTACCCAAACGACGAATGGGCTGCCTTTGAAGAGAAGCTGAGAGCCTTACCACTTACAAACAAAAACGCCAGAACTTTTTCCCGTTTCTTTGTAGCAGGTGCTACGTCATGTGAACTGGACAAGCAGGGGAGGATTCTCGTACCGGCAACGCTGCGGGAATTTGCTGGTCTGGAAAAAGATGTAGTCCTTACCGGAAATATCAACCGGATTGAAATCTGGAGCAAGGAAAAATGGAACGAAAACAGCAATTATGATGATATGGATGCCATCGCCGAATCAATGGAAGAGATGGGCATTGTGATCTGATCTGTTTCGTTGGGATACAGGAGATGACCATGGAATTTTCGCATACATCAGTATTACTGAATGAAACCATTGAAAACCTTAAGATAAAACCGGACGGAATCTACGTGGACGGGACGTTGGGAGGCGCTGGACATTCCAGTCATATATGTGAGCGCTTATCTGCCACGGGGAGATTAATAGGCATAGATCAGGACGAAGCTGCGATAGCTGCTGCGGGTAAACGCCTGGAACCATTTCAGAACCAGGTCACGATTATCCGCAGCAATTATTGCGATATGGTTCCGCGTCTTGCCGAAATCGGAGTCACCGGGGTAGACGGAATCCTGCTGGATCTTGGAGTTTCATCCTATCAGCTGGATAATGCAGAGCGTGGATTCACATACCGTGAGGATGTTCCGCTGGATATGCGGATGGATCAGAGAAATGCTCTTTCCGCGTACGAAGTCGTGAACGATTACAGTGAAGAGAATCTTTCGCGTATTCTCCATGAATATGGAGAAGAGCGTTTTGCAAGAAAAATTGCACACAATATATGCGTAAGCCGGCAGCAGGCGCCGATTCGAACAACTGGGGAGTTAATCGAAATCATCAAGCGCTCGATTCCGGCAAAAATAAGGGCGACGGGCGGCCATCCGGCCAAGAGAACCTTTCAGGCAATCCGTATCGAAGTGAACCAGGAACTTACCGTTCTGTCGGAGTCACTGGACGGCATGATTGATCTCTTAAATGACGGTGGAAGACTTTGTGTCATCACCTTTCATTCTCTGGAAGACCGTATCGTAAAAAACATTTTCAGAAAAAACGAGCATCCATGTACGTGTCCGCCGGAATTTCCGGTCTGTGTATGCGGAAAGAAGTCCAAGGGAACCGTAGTAACTCGGAAACCGATCTTGCCGGGAGAAGAGGAAATGGAAACAAATCCCCGTTCCAAGAGCGCAAAACTGCGCGTCTTTGAACGAAAAGTGTGACGGCTCGGCACGAAGGAGACAGAGAAGTTATGGCCAGACGGGCAGATGGAAGGGTAAATTCGACAGATAGAACGAAACGTTATACGCCAGATACGTTTGAGGACGGAAGTGCGGTACGGCGTCTTGCAGCACAGCCGCAGGAAGCACCAAAAGAAGCACGGCCTCTGAAATCGGGTGTGAGCAGCCAGACAAGAAGAAACCGGGCACGGGCGACACAGATCAGCGCGGGCTACGCTGTTTTTCTTGCCATTGTCTGCACACTGTGTATCGCGGCGTGTGTTGCGTATGTCAAGTTGCAGACCGTGGTTACCACGCAGGCGGAAGACATTACCAGCAAAGAAAAAGAATTGAGCGATCTGAAGGCGGACAATGACGCCTATTACAATACAACGGTTGCCTCCGAAGATCTTGAGGCAGTCAAAGAAGCAGCACAGAACCGGCTCGGCATGAAATATGCAGATGAGTCCCAGGTAATTTATTTCGATGATTCAGAAAACAGCTATGTGAGACAGTATCAGGATGTTCCGGATGCGAAATAGGTGAAAACGTGAGTAAACAGAAAAAAAATAAAAAACGAAGCGGGGCATTCCGGAGACGGAAGACAAGTGGGCGTATGAGCAGAAAACTGGTAGCACTCTTTTTGGGAGTGATGCTGGTTTTTGTTGCTTTAGCGATTGACATTACGTATGTGAATGCCACAAAGGGAGAAAAATACGAAAGACAGGTTTTAAGCCAGACGCAGCAGTCCTACGACAGCAGGACAATTCCATTCCAGCGGGGAAGTATCACCGACCGGAACGGAACGATTCTGGCAACGAGTGAGAAGGTTTACAACGTTATTCTCGACTGTAAACTTGCCAATACGACGGTAAAAGATGAAGAAAAGAACGATACCAATCCGTACGTCGATCCGACCGTAGCAGCACTGGTTGAATACTTCGGACTCGACGAGACGGATATCCGGGATCGTCTGACCGGCGAAACGACAAAAGAAAGCCAGTACCAGGTTCTCGCCAGAGAGGTCTCGATGGACGCGAAAAAAGCGTTTGAGGCCTATGTGGACGAGTACGCGGACAAAAAGAACAAGGAGCTCGATGAGAACGAGCAGGCGGAAAAAGCATACCGTGCCAACATCCGCGGCGTCTGGTTTGAGGAATCCTACCACAGAACGTATCCGTTAAATTCACTTGCCTGCGATCTGATCGGCTTTACGTATTCAGGAGACACGGCAGACTGGGGAATCGAAGGGTATTATTCCAGTATCTTAAATGGCGTGAATGGCCGCCAGTTCGGCTATTACAACGAAGATGCGGATATGGAACAGACGATCATCGAGGCGCAGCCGGGCAAAAACGTGGTTACGACGATTGATGTAAATATTCAGAAGATCATCCGCACGGCGATCGAGAATTACAATGAGCGGATTCATGTCCAGAACGGCGCGGACGAATCGGACACTGGGACGAACCGTCAGACAAAAGCAGCAAAGAATATCGGCGTTGTCGTGATGGATCCGAACAATGGAGAGATTCTTGGTATGGATTCTTCCGACTGGTATGACCTGAACAATCCAAGAGATCTGACACCGTTCTATTCGCAGGAAGAAATTGATGCGATGAACGATAACGAGACAATGGAGGCTTTGAGTGCAATCTGGAAAAACTACTGTATTTCCGATGCATACGAGCCAGGTTCCACGGCAAAACCGATGAACGTGGCGGCGGCATATTCCCTCGATGTAATCGATGATGATACCCTGTTTGACTGTGAGGGGTTTGAGACGATTGCAGGGCAGATGATCCGCTGCGGAGCTTATCCGGGAACACATGGCGTACAGACACCGGCCGATGTACTGAAAAACTCCTGCAACGCTGGTATGATGCAGATTGGACAGAAGATGGGAGCAGCGGAATTTCTCCGCTATCAGGATATTTTCGGTTTCGGCAGTCTGACGGGAATTGACCTGCCGGGTGAGGCGTACGGCCTGGTTCACACGGAGGATACCATGGGACCGACCGAGCTTGCAACGAGTACATTCGGACAGGGCTACACCGTGACGATGGTACAGCAGGCAGCTGCGTTTTCCTCTCTGATCAACGGAGGCAATTATTACCAGCCGCATGTGATGAAGACGATCACGGACAGCACAGGAGCCGTTGTTGAGAGCAATGAGCCGAATCTGGTGCGTCAGACGGTTTCCGCGGAAATCAGCGATAAAATGAGAAGTTTCCTCCAGGGAGTCGTGACCGATGGAAGCGGCCAGAGTGCAAAGGTTGCCGGTTACACGATGGGAGGAAAAACAGGTACCGCACAGAAGTATCCGCGAGGCAATGGAAAATATCTTGTTTCCTTTATCGGATTTGCACCGGTAGAAAACCCGAAAGCTGTTGTTTACGCGATTGTGGACGAGCCGGATGTAGAAAATCAGGCGAACAGTGTGCTGGCACAGGAGATCGTAAAAGAGATCTACACAGAACTGCTGCCGTATTTGAACGTATTCCCGGATGATACGGACGGTGTGACGGGCGAAGGCTCCGAGACCGGAACGGATGATCCAAACGTAGCGGCACCGGTACAGGAAGACGATACGGAAAACAGTGCTGAAAACAGCAATATCGAGAACGGCGGTCTGACAAACGCCGAGCTGGATCTCATCAATGAAGAGTAAAAAAACATAAAAAACAAAAGACATAACCCCATAGCAGTTTCCATATAGTGTTATCATAATGGATTCGGCTATGGGGTATTCTATGCGTAAAAACAAAACGTATCACCGGAAAAAGACGGTTCTTCTGTGGGTACTCTGCATGGGAATGATGGTCGGACTTGCCGGGCGGCTGGTGTATCTGTGTGTGTTCCGGTCCGTCTATTATTCCGAGAAGGCGGATGATCTGCACGAGCGGGAGCGCGGGATCAAGGCGGCGCGCGGCCGGATTCTTGATGCAAACGGGGAAGTTCTCGCGGCAAACCGCACGGTCTGTACGATTTCCGTGATCCACAGCCAGATCGAGGAGCCGGAGGCGGTGATTGCGATGCTGGTAAAAGAGCTTGGAATTTCGGAGGAGACGGCGCGGAAACGCGTGGAGAAGCGGTCTTCAATCGAGCGTGTCAAGACGAATGTGGACAAGAAGACGGGTGATACCATCCGGTCGTACGGATACGCGGGGGTAAAAGTGGATGAGGATTTCAAGCGGTATTACCCCAAAGGGAAGCTGGCGTCGCGCGTTATCGGCTTCACCGGAGGCGATAATCAGGGCATCATCGGGCTGGAGGTGGAATATGAGGAAATTTTAAAAGGAATCAACGGAAAAATCCTGACGACAACGGATGCGCGCGGGATTGAGCAGAACGGCATCGGGGAGAGCCGCCAGGAGCCGGTGGCGGGAAGGGACTTAAAGGTCAGCCTGGATGTCAATATCCAGGCGTACTGCCAGCAGGCAGCGGAAAAGGCGATGGCAGAAAAACAGGCGGACAGCGTCTCGATTCTTCTTATGAATCCGCAGAACGGAGAAATCTATGCCTGTGTCAATGTGCCGGAGTTCGACCTCAACGATCCGTTCACGCTGCAGCAGGATACAACGGGACTTTCGGAAAAAGAAATTCAGGATCTGCTGAACCAGATGTGGCGGAATGCCTGCATCAACGATACGTACGAGCCGGGATCTACCTTTAAGATCATCACGATGTCGGCGGGACTTTCGGAGGGCGTTGTGTCGCCGAACGATTCGTTTTTCTGTCCCGGCTACAAAATCGTGGAGGACCGCCGGATCCACTGCCACAAGCGGACGGGACACGGAGCCGAAAACTTCGTGCAGGGCGCGCAGAACTCGTGCAACCCGGTGTTCATTGAAGTGGGGCTGCGGCTCGGTGTGGAAAAGTTCTGTGATTACTTCCGGAAATTCGGCCTGATGGAAAAGACGGGGATCGATCTGCCGGGCGAGGCATCGACGATTATGCACAAGGAGGAAAACATCGGAGAGGTTGAGCTTGCGACGATGGCATTCGGCCAGTCCTTCCAGATCACGCCGATCCGCCTGGCGGCGACGGTCTCTGCGCTCGTCAACGGCGGAAAAATGGTGACGCCGCATGTCGCAACGGATGTGCTCGATGAAGAAGGAAATGTTGTAAAGCATCTGAATTTTCCGGAAAAAGAAGGGGTTCTTTCGGAAGAAACTTCCAGGACGGTGCGCGAAATTCTGGAAAGCGTCGTTTCAGAAGGGTCTGGAAAGAATGCGTACCTCGAGGGATATTCCATCGGCGGAAAGACGGCAACTTCGCAGACACTTCCGCGGAGCGCCAACCGCTATATTTCCTCATTCCTCGGCTTCACCCCGGCGGAGCATCCGACGGTGCTGGGGCTTTGCATTATCCGCAATCCGCAGGGCGTCTACTACGGCGGAACGATCTGCGCGCCGGTGATCCGCGATATCTTTTCCAATGTACTTCCGTATCTCGGTATTGGACACAATTCTCAGGAAACCTGAGAATTGTGTCCTTCGCAGCCCTCATTTAAAGTTTTGCTTCGCAAAAGGAGGGCTGCTCACACCTGAATCACTTTCTTACGCAGCGAAACAGCAAGTGTTTCACTGCTGAGCGAACCGTAACTTGGATTATAAAAGAAGGTTGCGAAACAGAACAAAAAGCTATATACTGAATAGGCTGGAGAAAATATTTTGACATGCCTGTTCCGTACACAATCCGTACAAAAAGGAAGAGGTGCGTCTATGAAAAGAGAAATGATCCTGCCGGTTCTTCTTTCCTTTGGCATCAGCCTGGCGCTGGGGCCGGTTCTGATCCCGTTTCTGCGAAAAGTCAAAGCGGGGCAGAAGGAGCGGGAAGAGGGTGTGCCGAGCCACCAGAAAAAAGCGGGAACCCCGACGATGGGCGGCGTGATGTTTCTGGCGGCGTTTACCGCAGTTTCCCTCCTTTTCCGGAAAGAGGGAGCGGAAGTGGTTCCGGTGCTGTTTCTGACGCTTGGTTTTGGCCTGATCGGCTTTCTCGATGACTATCTGAAAGTCGTGCTGCACCGCAGCGACGGGCTGTACCCGAAGCAGAAAATGGCACTGCAGGCAGTGATTACAGCAGTCTTTCTGTGGTATTTAGCGCGTTTTTCCGGAATTTCCCTCCGGATGCGCATTCCGTTCCTTCCAGGCAAAGAGCTGGACGCAGGGATTTTTACGATTCCGTTTCTCGCCTTTGTGATTCTTGGAACGGTCAACGGTGTCAACTTTACCGACGGCCTTGACGGACTGGCGGCGAGTGTGACGATTTTAAATGCTGTTTTCTTTTCCGTGGCATCGATCGGCCTCGGAAACGGTGTTTCCCCGTCCCCGCTTGCGGTTATCGGGAGTCTGCTGGGGTTTCTGGTATTCAATGTATTTCCTGCCCGCGTCTTTATGGGCGATACCGGAAGTCTGGCACTCGGCGGTTTCGTCTCGGGAATGGCGTGTTTCTTACGTCTCCCCTTATTTCTGCCGCTTGTGGGATTCATTTATATGATGGAGATTCTCTCTGTGATCCTGCAGGTGTCATTCTTCAAACTGACGAAGGGAAAACGGATCTTCAAGATGACGCCGATCCATCACCATTTCGAGCTGATGGGCTGGTCGGAGACACAGATTGTGACGGTGTTTGCTACAATCACAGCGATATTATGCCTGATCGCATTGATGGGGCTTTAAAATATGGAGGTAATCAAACATGATTTTCGCAGGAAAAAAAGTACTGGTTTTCGGAACCGGAAAGAGTGGAATTGCAGCGGAGGATCTGCTGCACAAGAAAGGTGCTTCTGTCGTTCTTTACGATGGAAATGACAAACTCGAAAAAGAAGAAATCTTAAAAAAATTAGAGAGCCGTGACAGCGTGGAAGTTGTCTTAGGCGAGCTCCCGGAGGAGATGCTCGACAGCCTTGATCTTGTCGTTTTAAGCCCGGGCGTTCCGACGGATCTGCCGGTTGTCCTTAAAATGAAAGAAAAAGAGATCCCGGTCATCGGTGAAGTGGAGCTGGCGTATCAGGTAAGCCGCGGAAAAGTGCTTGCGATTACCGGTACCAACGGAAAGACCACCACAACATCGCTGCTCGGCGAGATCATGAAAGCATATCAGCCGGAAGTAAAAGTGGTCGGAAACATCGGAACCCCGTACACATCCGCAGCACTCGACACGACAGATGATACCGTAACGGTTGCCGAGATCAGCAGCTTCCAGCTGGAAACCATCAAAGAGTTCCATCCGGCGGCAAGTGCGATCACAAACATTACCGAGGATCATCTGAACCGCCATCACACGATGGAAGAGTATATCCGCGTGAAAGAGTGTATCACCGAAAATCAGACGATGGATGATCTCTGTGTGCTGAATTATGAGGACGAAATCCTGCGCCCGTTCGGCGAGAAACTGATGGCAGAGAAGAAAGTACAGGTGATGTACTTCTCGAGTCTGCGTGCGTTAAAGGACGGCATCTATTATCAGGACGGCGAAATCCGCATTGCAAAGAACGGCGAGACGGAGCTTCTGACCAGAACCGACGACTTAAAACTGCTCGGCCTACATAATTTTGAAAACGTCATGGTTGCTTCTGCGATGGCACTTCATGCAGGCGTGCCGATGGAAACTGTCCGCAAAGTCATTCAGGAGTTTGCAGGGGTAGAGCACCGCATCGAGTATGTCTGCGAGAAGGACGGCGTGGCATATTACAACGATTCCAAGGGAACGAATCCGGATGCGGCCATCAAAGGCATCCAGGCGATGAACCGCCCGACTCTGCTGATCGGCGGCGGCTACGACAAGCAGTCCACCTACGAAGAGTGGATTCAGGCATTCGATGGAAAGGTACGCTTCCTGGTTTTGATCGGAGATACGAAAGAGAAGATCGCAAAAGCGGCAAGAAGCGTCGGATTCAACGACATTATCATGGCAGACAACTTAAAAGAAGCCGTACAGATCTGCCACGACAAGGCAAATGCAGGGGATGCGGTTCTTCTTTCCCCGGCCTGCGCAAGCTGGGATCAGTTTAAGAGCTACGAGCAGCGCGGTGAGCTGTTTAAGGAGTACGTAAGAGCACTGTAAAAACGTCATATCAGGAAACTATCCCGCATAAGCTGAAAAAGAGCGAACGGCGGGTGTGGCGCGGATGCGGAAGGAAAAAGAGAAAAAAATAGATGGGACGCTGCTGGTGACGGTATGGATTCTGCTTGGCCTTGGCCTTGTGATTCTGTACAGCGCCAGCGCGTATAACGGCCGGGTCAGATTCCATGACCCGGCTTATTATTTCAAGAAGCAGCTCTTTGCAAGTGCGCTCGGTGTGATCGGTATGTATGCGGTTGCAAAAATAGATTACC
>OCAA01001750.1_pt1 | contig 9959 bp, 8 predicted proteins | sample 1538241 | NCBI WGS metagenome assembly OCAA01 (sample SAMEA2580241, study PRJEB22360) | human gut metagenome | biome: human gut; feature: human-associated habitat; material: faeces | place: Denmark | collected 2008/2010
GAGGTGCACCAGATATTGAACGTCAAATCGTAAGATTTGGCGTTCTTTTTTGTTATGTAACCCCGAAAAATCGGGGCTTGCACGGTCAATGCACGGTTTTTGCACGGTTGGAGTTTTCATAGGAATCCTCTGCATGGGCTGGAATTACTTTGAAATGCGTGGTAAATTTTGCATTAGGTCAGCAGAGCCAGACGGAGCTGCGCCTTTACTTCGGGGTCTGCATTCTTCAGCAGTTCCAGCAGAGCGGTCATAGAAGCTGAAAAAGTCCATCGGTCATGTAACTCAGAAGGTTCTGACCGCTCAGCTGCGGCAGATGGAGGAAAGCGGGCTGCTGACCCGGAAGGTTTACGCTGAAGTGCCACCCCGGGTGGAATATACGCTGACGGAACTGGGGTATAGCCTGAAACCGGTTCTGGATGCCATGTGGGCATGGGACGAAGGGTATAAAAGCAGACTGGAAGGGAAAGCAGAATAAGTAAAAGACGGGGTGCTGTGCATTTGTGCAGCACCCCGTCTTTTATTTGTGTTCATCTGCGCCCGGCTCATAGAGCAGCTCCAAATAGGGGTGCTTCCGGATGGCGGCAACCACCTCATCTAGAAAGAGAGTGCACAGGTCGTTGATCCACGATTTCAGGTACTTATAAAGCAAAAGATAGGCGGTACGCTCTGGCGGTGGGTCTTCCGTGATGGGACAGCAGCGTAGATTCGCATTCTGTAGCAACATCATTTCGGCGGTTTCCTGCGTGGTGATGGTCCATGTCTGCGGGTCGCGCAGAAATTCTGGCAGCATAGAGTTTGTGCCGATAGAAATTTTGCGTACAGCAGATTTTGGAAATCTTCTTTGATGCCGCAAATCGTAGGCAGTGCCCATGGTTAGATAGATCTCGTCCTGCGGCAGAAGATCAATAAAATTGCGATAATAAACTATTTGCCCAGATGCCAGATGTCGCGGTCGTACTCGGCAATGGTGCGGTCGGAGGAGAACATGCCCGCTTTGGCAATGTTCACCAGACACTTGCGCCGCCAGCCCTTCGGGTCGCAGGCGTAATCGCTGAGGGCCTGCCCCTTGCGCACAACGTAGGCGTTGAAGTCCGGCAGGGTCTGGAACCAGTCTTTATGGATCAGCTCGTTGTGCAGGCGGGTCAGGTTTTCGGCGTGACCGGCGGCCAGCATCTCCGGGCCGGTGAGGAAGTTGATAGCGCGGCGGATGTTGGCATCCCCCTCCACCCACTGGGCGGGGTCGTAGTCGCCCACGGCGTAGCGGTGGATGACCTGATCGGAGGTCTGGCCGAAGATATAGATGTTCTCCTCGCCCACCTGCTGGCTGATCTCCACATTGGCACCGTCCATGGTGCCCAGCGTCAGCGCGCCGTTCAGCATGAACTTCATGTTGCCGGTGCCGGAAGCTTCCTTGGAGGCAAGGCTGATCTGCTCGGACAGGTCGCAGGCGGGGATTAGCTTTTCGGCGGCGGTAACGTTGTAGTTCTCCACGAACACCACCTGCAGCCACTTGGACACTTCCGGGTCTGCGGCAATGACCTTGGACAGGGTCAGCAGCGCATGGATGATGTCCTTTGCAATGGTGTAGGCAGGTGCCGCCTTGGCACCGAAGATGCTCACCAGCGGAGCAGCGGGCAGGTGCCCGGCCTTGATCTCGTAGTACTGATGGATGAGGTACAGCAGGTTCAGCTGCTGGCGCTTATACTCGTGCAGGCGCTTGGACTGGATATCGAACACAGCATCGATGTTCACGCTCACCTTCTGGGTGCGCAGCAGCCAGTCAGCCAGTGCTTCCTTGTTGGCCTTTTTCACAGCGGTCAGCTGCTCCAGCACAGCTTCGTCGTCAGCAAAAGCCAGCAGCTTTTCCAGCTCGGTGGCATCCTTACGGAAGCCGGAGCCGATGTGCTGTTCCAGTGCGGCGGTCAGGCGGGGGTCGCATTCCAGCAGCCAGCGGCGGAAGGTGATGCCGTTGGTCTTATTGTTGAACTTTTCCGGATACAGCTCGTAAAAGCCGTGCAGCTCGGAATTTTTCAAAATCTCGGTGTGCAGCGCTGCCACGCCGTTGGTGGAGTGGGTGAAGTGGATGTCCATGTGGGCCATGTGCACCCGGTCGTCCTTGTCGATGATGGCAAGGCTCTCATCCTTGGTGCGGGTGCGGGCCAGTGCGTCCAACTTTTCGATAATGGGCATCAGCTGGGGCACCACGGCATCCAGATAGGCGCGGGGCCACTTTTCCAGCGCTTCGGCCAGAATGGTGTGGTTGGTGTAGGCGCAGGTCTTTGTGACGATCTTTACGGCTTCCTCAAATTCGATGCCCTTTTCGCCCAGCAGCCGGATCAGCTCCGGGATGACCATGCTGGGGTGGGTGTCGTTGATCTGGATGGCGGCGTAGTCGGCCAGATCATGGTAATCGCAGCCCCGGGCGGCACACTCGGACAGAATGAGCTGGGCACCGGCAGAGACCATCAGGTACTGCTGGTACACCCGCAGGCGGCGGCCTGCCTCATCGGAATCGTCCGGGTAGAGGAAGAGGGTCAGGTTCTTGTCGATGGCAGTTTTATCGAAGGCAATGCCGTCATGGACGATGCTCTCATCGATGGTGTCAAGGTCAAACAGGTTCAGGGTGTTGGTGCGGCCCTCGTAGCCGGTGACGGCCAGCTTGTACAGCCGGGCGGTGTACTCCTTGCCCGCCAGCTCCACCGGGTAGGTGATGTCGGTCTTTTCTGCCCAGCTGTGGGCGGTGAGCCACGGGTCGGGCTTTTCGTTCTGCACGCCGTCCTCAAAGGACTGGTGGAACAGGCCGAAGTGATACCGCAGGCCCACGCCGTCGCCGGGCAGGTTCAGCGTTGCCAGAGAGTCGAGGAAGCAGGCAGCCAGACGGCCCAGACCGCCGTTGCCCAGAGAAGGTTCCGGCTCCACCTCTTCGATATCGGAAAGGCTCTTGCCGACGGCAGCCAGTGCATCGCGGGCTTCATCGTACAGTCCCAGATTGATGAGGTTGTTGGACAGCAGCTTGCCGATGAGAAATTCGGCGCTGATATAGTACAGCTTGCGGCCGGTGACCGGCTGCACACGGTCGGCGCTCTTCTGCCGGACGAGTTCCAGCAGCGCGAGATACAGCTCCTGATTCGTGCAGTCTGCCAGCGGCTTGCCCGTGAGATCCTGTAACGTTTCGGTAAAGCTCATAAATGCATCCTCCTTTGTTAGGGTGTATCTGAAAAGTCGAAAATTTAGTCTATTTCTACAAGCACAGCCGGATCTTGCGTGAAACAGCCTTAGATCCCGTTTGTGCTTGCGAAATATTCGTCATTTTCTTTGTTTTCAAATACACCTTGCGGAAAACAGGTTTGACATCTGTACTTCCAGATATACCACATAAAACAATCAAAATCTTGCCTAAAAAGCGCAGACTGTGGTACAATCCTATCATCGGGAGGTGAAACGATGCAAAATCAGGCATCTTTGCAGGAGACCAAGCAGCATGGTGCCGTGCGGTTTCCCTTCAATCTGTATCCCTGCACCATTCCGGGGGATTTTCCGCAGGTGGCGCTCCACTGGCAGGAGAGCATGGAGCTGGTCTTTGTCAAGCGGGGCACAGGACTGGTGCAGGTGGGCGCTGAGAGCTGCCCGGCCCGCATGGGGGACATCTTTATTTTTACGCCCGGCACCCTCCATGCCCTGCGGCAGGCCGAAGGGCAGTGCATGGAATACGAAAATATCATTTTTGAGCTGGAGCTTCTGGGCGGCGCAGAGGACCTTTGTGCCGAGAAATATCTGCTTCCGCTGCAAAGCGGGCGCTTGTCGCTGCCTGCGCGGCTGACCCCGAACGATTTGTGCTATCTGCAGGCCGCCGCCTGCCTGCGGGAGGTGGAGGATGCCAACCGCGCCAAGCTCCCCGGCTACGAGCTGCAGGTCAAGGGGGCATTGCTGCGGTTTCTTGCCCTGCTCCTTGCACAGGGCCGGCAGCGGCTTGCCGCCGAGACAGCCGACACCCAGCGGCTGAAAACGCTCCTGCAATGGCTCTCAATGGCTCTCGGCCCATTATACCGAGGAACTCCGGGTCGCCGATGCCGCCGGGGTCTGCTCCTTCAGTGCCAGCCACTTCATGCGGTGGTTCCGGCAGATGACCGGGCAGAGCTTTGTGGCCTTTCTGAACGAGTACCGGCTCAACGCCGCCGCCGAAGCGCTGCAGGCCACGGATGAGACGGTTCTGACCATCGCTTCCCGGTGCGGCTTTGAGAACCTCTCCTATTTTAACCGGGCGTTCAAGGCGCACTTCGGCATGACACCCCGGGAGTACCGGAAAAAATAAGCAAAACGAGGCCGTTCTGCCTCTCTGGAAAAGAGAGGGAACGGCCTCGTTTTTTGCACATCAGATCTCCGGCGGCGGGCAGCAGCTCTCCCGTTGGATGAGCTTATGCGGCACGATGATCTTGGTTGCCAGAAGATTCGAGTTCTCGATGTGGTTGATCGAGCTGTTCCGTGCCGTGGAGCAGGCATTGGGCAAGCGGGAGATCATTGCAGAGGATCTTGGCTACATGAGCGACACCGTCCGTCAGCTGGTGCGGGACAGCGGTTTCCCCGGCATGAAGGTGTTGGAATTTGCCTTTGACTCCCGCGACACCGGCAGTGCCAGCGACTATCTGCCCCACAACTACCCGGTGAACAGCGTGGCCTATACCGGCACCCACGACAACGAGACGCTGGTATCGTGGTACCAGACTGTCACCGATGCCGAGCGCGCCATGGTGCGGGACTATCTGTACGACTACGCCACCCCGGAAGAGCAGCTCTATAAAAGCATGATCGCACTGATCCTGCGCAGCGCAGCGGCGACCTGCATCATCCCCATGCAGGACTGGCTGGGGCTGGACAACTCTGCCCGCATCAACAAGCCCTCCACCGTGGGCCAGAACTGGCGCTGGCGGCTGAAAAAGACCCAGCTGACAAAGAAGCTTCAAAAGGAGATCTGCCAGCTGACCACCCGCTACGGCAGGATGAACTGGGCGTGACAGGATAGTGTTCTGGACTTGATTTTGGAAAGTTTATTGCAGAATAGCGGCAGAAGTAATACTTATTCAAAAATAAAAATGACAAAGAGCAAATAAAAAAGTACAGAATATGGATCGACCCGGTCGAACAGCTGGTTCACATAGTCCTTCTGGGGGATGCCGATGGTCCACAGGCTGTACTTGTCATCCATGGGGATGATGCCCTTTGCCATCATGGTATTCACCACCGGGATGTGCAGCCGGTCGGTGCCCACTTGGCCGGTGATGGCCACCAGCGGCGCACCGTTCGGATAGGAGTGCGCGAGGCGCACCACAAAAAAGCACGAAGCAGCAATGCTTGGTGCTTTTTCTTTTTGACATGTGCCGCGGGATGCTTTATAATAAGAATGATTTCAGATGTCTGCGGGGCGGTGCGCCCTGCGGTAAAATTACGGCAAGCAAAAAAGGAAACTGCTATGAGAGAAGAAAAGGCCAGCGCATTGCCGCTGCTGCTGGACGTGCGCAGAATGGACGAAAATAACCGGGCTTACGCCTACCGTATGCTGCGCAAAAATATTATGACCTTGCAGCTGCAGCCGGGCTGTCAGCTGAGCGAGGCCGAACTGTGCGAACAGCTGGCCATGAGCCGCACACCGGTACACGAAGCGCTGATGATGCTGAAAAGCGAGTGGCTTGTGGATGTTCTGCCGCAGCGCGGCAGCATTGTGTCCAAGATCAGCGTTCCATACCTGAACGAAGGCTTTGCCATGCGCCGCATTCTGGAACCGGCGCTGCTGCGCGGGCTGGCCGGAAAGCTGACAAGGGAACAGCTGAACGAATTTCAGGAACTGCTGAACCGGCAGAACGAAGACCTTTATCTGGATCAGGATGCAGCAGATGACTTCTTCATCTCGCTGGATAACGACTTCCACAGGCTTTTGTACCACGATTCCGGCTACGACCGCATCTGGGAGGCCATGCACAACGTTACTTCCCATATGGACCGTGTGCGGTATCTGGACTCGGCCCTTTGCCGGGGAAATATTGCCTCGGTGCAGAAAGAGCACGAGCAGATCTTTGGCTATCTGCGGGACGGCCTGCCGCTGGACGTGGACGTAGAAGCCCTGTTTGAGCATCACCTTGGCATGTACCGCGAGAATTTCCAGAAGATATTGGAACGGTTCCCGGATTTCTTTGTACAGACATAAACCAAAAAGAGCACCCGCTGCTGACCCTTACAAGGCCATGGCAGGGGGGTGCTTTTTTGGTTCAATACGGATACGGCTTTACGCCGGGCTGCGGATATCAATTTACGACGGCAGTGTTTCTGATGGATTTTGCACCAGAAATGCTGCTTTTTCTGTTCAAAACCCGGAAAAACAGCAGTTTGTGCTCTTGAATTGCCCGAAAAGCTTGCAGGAATGCAGGTTTTTGTGGTAATATTTAAGATGTGTTCCCGTTGAGGGGAAGAAAGAGAGGGGTAATCAAATGATCAATATCTGCATCATTGCCACCATTGTGATCTATCTGGTGGGAATGCTGCTGGTTGGCTTTGTCTACAGCAAGTCCAACGAGGACAGCAGCGATTTCTACCTCGGCGGCCGCACGATGGGCCCGCTGGTCACGGCTATGAGCGCCGAAGCCAGCGATATGTCCAGCTGGCTGCTGATGGGTATGCCGGGCCTTGCATATCTCACCGGCATCGCGTCGCCGGGCTGGACGGCCATCGGCCTTGCTGTGGGCACATGGCTCAACTGGCTCATCGTGGCCCGCCGCCTGCGCCGCTACTCGGCCAATCTGGATGCCATCACGGTGCCGCAGTTCCTTTCCCTGCGGTTCCATGACCAGCGCAACCTGCTCAATGCGCTGGGCGCGGTCATTATCATCGTGTTCTTCATCCCGTACACCGCTTCCGGCTTTGCCGCCTGCGGCAAGCTGTTCAACAGCCTGTTTGGCGTGGATTACATGGCGGCCATGATCCTGTCCGCTGTGGTCATCGTGGGCTACACCATCATGGGCGGCTTCCGCGCGGTGTCTACCACCGACCTGATCCAGTCCGTTGTCATGAGCATGGCGCTGATCGCAGTGCTGATGTATGGTGTCAGCGTGGCAGGCGGCTGGGACGTGGTTCTGGACAACGCTCGCAGCCTGCCCGGCTACCTGACCATGGCTGCAAGCCACAATGCGGCAGACAACACCGCTACCTCCTACAGCCTGCTGGACATCGCGTCCACGCTGGCATGGGGTCTGGGCTACTTCGGCATGCCCCACATCCTGCTGCGCTTCATGGCCATTGAGGACGAAAAGAAGCTGGTGCTCAGCCGCCGCATTGCAAGCGTGTGGGTGGTCATTGCCATGACCGCTTCCATCGTCATCGGCATGGTGGGTCTGGGCATGACCAAGGCGGGCGCACTGGAGTTCCTGAGCGGTTCTTCCAGCGAGACCCTGATCGTGCGCGTGGCCAGCCTGATCGCTCAGCACGGCGTGCTGGCAGCCATTCTGGCAGGTCTGATCCTTGCCGGCATCCTTGCCGCTACCATGTCCACCGCCGACAGCCAGATGCTGGCAGCGGCCTCCAGCGTATCCCAGAACATCCTGCAGGAGTTCGGCCACATGAAGCTGACCGAGAAGCAGAGCCTGTTCGCTGCCCGCCTGACCATCATCTGCATCAGCGTGGTGGGCGTGGTGCTGGCCCGCGACCCCAACTCCAGCGTGTTCGGCATCGTCAGCTTTGCATGGGCCGGCTTCGGCGGCGCCTTTGGCGCGGTGGTGCTGTGCTCCCTGTTCTGGAAGCGCTGCAACTGGCAGGGCGCACTGGCCGGTATGCTCTCCGGCGGCCTGATGGTCTTTGTATGGAAGTACATCATCAGCCCGCTGGGCGGCGTGTTTGGCATCTACGAGCTGCTGCCTGCCTTCCTGATGTCTCTGCTGGTCTGTGTTGTGGTGAGCCTTATTACCCCGGCACCCTCGGCAGAGATCGAGGCAGAGTTCGACGCTGCCAAGTAAAAACGATTTAAAATGCCCTCCGCTGTGCTCTGGGCATAGCAGCGGAAAATGATTGATCCTTATGCAAAAGAGCAAAGCCGGGGGGCTTTGCTCTTTTGCTTTTTCACGGGTGGGGACGGAGAGGAAAACGGCATTTAATTCAAAAGAATCAGCCATGCTTCGCAGCATGGAAGCAGAAATCCAAAACAGAAAAAGAACAGAAGATCCAGCACGAGCCGCATCAGACGGGTAAGCGGCGTGCCGAAAGACATGGCGTGAATGATAAAAAGATTCACCTCACCCCAGCGCCGGTAGTAACCGGTTTGCTCAAAATTGTTCCAGAGCTCAAGAGATAGAAATTCAAATCCGGCAAACAATGGAAAAATGACCAGGGAGGACATCCAGCCGTCGGCCTGAAGCGAACCATCGCTGAGAGTCCGCCAGTGCACAGCTAATCTGCCTGGACAGGCAAAAATTCCCCACAGGGCAAGTGCAATGCTTAATGCAAGAAGAGCAGTACGCACAGAACGCCAGTCTACAGTGTGCTGGCGGCGCAGCATGGTGAAAAAATCTTCCAGAGGAACGGGAGGAGTGGCATCTTTTTGACGGGAGTCATGACAGTGCATCAGGTCAGCGAGGGTCAGGCCCAGCACATCGGCCAGCGGCTCCAGCGTGTTGATGTCTGGCAGCCCGATGCCGCGTTCCCAGCGGCTGACGGCTTTATCCGTAACGTGAAGCTGCTGAGCCAGTTCGGCCTGCGTCATGTTCCGCTCCCGGCGCACTTGTGCAAGGAATGCACCAAATTCTTTTGCATCCATTCTGCTCACATCCTTTTCCACAGGATAACACAGAAATGTGGAAAACACAACCGACGGAGCGTTTACCTGCCAGTCTGCAAAACAAAAAGGACGTGCTCCCTTGCGGGAACACGTCCTTTTATCGCTTCAGTATCAGGCGGAGATCAGCTTACAGCTGGGGGCCGGCAGAGACCAGAGCCTTGCCGTGCTCGTTGCCCTCGTACTTCTTGAAGTTCTTGATGAAGCGGCTTGCCAGATCCTTGGCCTTCTCTTCCCACTGGGAAGCGTCAGCATAGGTGTCGCGAGGATCCAGAATGCCGGTGTCCACGCCGTTCAGCACGGTGGGAACCTCGAAGTCGAAGTAGGGGATCTTCTTGGTGGGCACATTGTTGATGTCGCCGTTCAGGATGGCGTCGATGATGCCGCGGGTATCCTTGATGGAGATGCGCTTGCCGGTGCCGTTCCAGCCGGTGTTGACCAGATAAGCCTTGGCGCCGCTCTTCTGCATCTTCTTGACCAGCTCCTCAGCATACTTGGTGGGGTGCAGCTCCAGGAAGGCCTGGCCGAAGCATGCAGAGAAGGTGGGGGTGGGCTCGGTGATGCCGCGCTCGGTGCCTGCCAGCTTTGCAGTGAAGCCGGACAGGAAGTAGTACTGGGTCTGCTCGGGGCTCAGGATGGAGACCGGGGGCAGAACGCCGAATGCGTCAGCAGACAGGAAGATGACATTCTTTGCAGCGGGTGCAGAAGAAATGGGGCGGACGATGTTCTTGATGTGGTTGATGGGGTAGGACACACGGGTGTTCTCGGTAACGCTCTTATCAGCGAAATCGATGTGGCCCTCGGCATCCAGAGTGACGTTCTCCAGCAGAGCGTTGCGCTTGATGGCGTTGTAGATATCGGGCTCGGAGTCCTTATCCAGGTTGATGACCTTTGCGTAGCAGCCGCCCTCGAAGTTGAACACGCCGTTGTCGTCCCAGCCGTGCTCGTCATCGCCGATCAGCAGACGCTTGGGATCGGTGGACAGGGTGGTCTTGCCGGTGCCGGACAGGCCGAAGAAGATAGCGGTGTTCTCGCCGTTCAGGTCGGTGTTGGCAGAGCAGTGCATGGAAGCCATGCCCTTCAGCGGCAGGAAGTAGTTCATCATGGAGAACATGCCCTTCTTCATCTCGCCGCCGTACCAGGTGTT
>OCAA01001752.1_pt1 | contig 9958 bp, 8 predicted proteins | sample 1538241 | NCBI WGS metagenome assembly OCAA01 (sample SAMEA2580241, study PRJEB22360) | human gut metagenome | biome: human gut; feature: human-associated habitat; material: faeces | place: Denmark | collected 2008/2010
TTTTTCCTTCTCTTGCAAGCTGGTACAATTTTTTTCCATCAATTTTCTTTGCAGAATACATTGGTGGTACCTGATCATAAGTTCCCTCAAAAGAACAGATTGCTTGTGTAATCTCTTCTGGTGTTTTGAAAACATCATGTGTATTCAAAATAGTTCCCCAGATATCCTCTGTGTCTGTTTGAACACCAAATGTTACCTCTGCCTCGTAAGTTTTCCAGTGATCCGGCAATAGATCAAATGTTTTTGTTCCAAGACCTAATCCAACAGCCAGAACACCTTCTGCCTGCGGATCGAGTGTACCAGTATGACCAATTTTTTTCTGGTGCAAAATACCTCTAAGCTTTGCCACCACATCGTGTGAGGTGTATCCCTGCTCCTTCCAGACTGCAATTAGTCCATTATAATGCTCTGCCTGCATAATCCTCCTTCGGAATGCGATTTATGATCTCTGTAATAATCTCATCCGGCTTCTTATGATAAAACGTGCATCCTGATGCACGAACATGACCTCCGCCGCCAAATGAAACTGCCAGCTCACTGACATTCACAACATGGTTTGAGCGGAAACTGCATTTCCATACGCCCGACTCTATTTCATATAAGAATACTGCTGTGTCTACACCACGAATATTTCGAAGCTCACTTACAACGCTGTCAAGTTCTGCTGATGTAATATGAAATCTCTCCATCTCCTTAGTTTCCATATAAGACCATACGAAAAAGCCATCAAGAAGCTGTGCGGCTTTAGATATTGCATAAGCGCTCGCCCTTGTTTCATTAAAGCTCTTCTCATAAAAAGTCTTCTGAATCAAATCAGTAAATGGAATGCCAAAGGCAATCAGCTTTGCCGCGCGTGTAAGTGTATCTGGTGTTACATTGGAATATTGGAACACGCCAGTGTCGTGAACCATTCCTGTATAAAGACACATCGCCACGTTATAGTTGATCTTATCTTCCTCGAAAAGTGTATAAAGTACCTCACATGCAGAACCGATCTCACCCTTTACATAATTGACATCACCAAAAACAGGATTACTTATATGGTGATCAATCATTACACGCTTCTTTGCACTGTCAAAAAGTTCTTTTCCTGCACCAATACGGTCTAAATCTGCACAATCAAGTGAATATACCACATCATATACCTCAGGCTTGACAGTATGACGAATAACTGCTGTATCTGGGAGCATATCAAAAACAGATGGATATGGCTCTAAGTACACGTCTGCCTCATAACCATAATTATCCTTTAAATAGTGATACAGGGCAAGACACGAGGAGATGCAGTCTCCGTCTGGATGAAGATGGCCTACAATTGCCGTCTTCCTGACATTTGCAAACTCCGCACGCAGCATCTCTATTATGTCGTTCGGGCGTTTTTCCATCGCTTATGCCTCCTTTCCCTCGGAGCTTTCTGCCGGCTCTTTAGCTGCAAGCTCATTTGCAACTGCATCAATCAGACCCGTCATATGAACACCATACTCGATGGACTGGTCTAACACAAAAGTAAGCTCTGGTGTGTTTCTCAAATTTACAGATGATGCAAGCATTCTTCTGATATAAGGCTTTGCATTCTTCAAACCTTCCATTGTGCTTTTTTGTGCTTCCTCGTTTCCTAAAACACTGATATAAGCCTTACAATACTTTAAGTCAGGCGTAACTTCTGCCATGACAACTGTTGTCATCGGATGGATTCTTGGATCTTTAATTTCCTGCTGGATAATACGGCTGAGTTCTCTCTGAACCTCAGCGTTAATTCTGATATTTTTAATACTATTTTTACGCATATTTTCTCCTTAACTATCTTTGAAAAGCCATGACATTGCTGCCATGGCTTTGTTTTGTTGCAGCTTATCTCGGAACCTCTTCCATGATATAAGCCTCTACGATATCATCAATCTGAATATCGTTGAACTTTTCAAATACAAGGCCACACTCGTAGCCTTCCTTTACTTCCTTTACATCGTCCTTGAAACGCTTTAAGGATGCCAGTGAACCCTCGTAGATCTGCTCGCCTTCTCTGGAAATACGGATCTTGCAGCCTCTCTGGAACATACCATCTGTTACATAGGAACCAGCAATGTTTCCAACACCTGATGCCTTGAAGATCTGACGAACCTGTGCATGACCTATTACCTTCTCCTCGTAGATCGGATCAAGCATACCCTTCATAGCAGCTTCTACATCAGCGATTGCCTGATAGATAACGCGGTACAGACGAATCTCAACCTTCTCGCGCTCTGCTACTGATTTTGCCATTGCATCTGGACGAATATTAAATCCGATAATGATTGCATTTGATGCAGATGCCAAAGATACATCAGACTCATTGATTGCACCAACACCACTGTGAATAATCTTAACAACAACTTCTTCATTAGACAGCTTCAATAAGGACTGCTTTACAGCCTCAACAGAACCCTGAACGTCAGCCTTAACGATCAAATTCAGTTCCTTTAAGCTTCCTTCCTTAATCTGGGAATTTAAGCTGTCAAGAGTAAGCTGTGTCTTTGTATCAGCCAAAAGCTTTTCTCTGTTCTCTTTAATAAAGGTCTCAGCAAAGCTTCTTGCCTCTTTCTCATTCTCAGTGTTGACAAAGATCTCACCTGCGTTTGGAACATCATTCAGACCAAGAATCTCAACTGGCATAGACGGAGTTGCTTCTTTTACTCTGCGTCCCTTGTCATCGATCATTGCACGAACCTTACCATAGCATGATCCTGCTGCAACATTGTCACCAACATGAAGTGTACCCTTCTGAACAAGGATTGTTGCAACTGGTCCGCGGCCCTTATCAAGCTGTGCCTCGATTACAAGACCTCTTGCCTTACGATTTGGATTTGCCTTAAGATCCTTTAACTCTGCATCAAGCAAGATCATCTCAAGCAAGGTATCAATTCCCTCATGTGTCTTTGCAGATACTGGAACGAAGATGGTCTGACCACCCCAATCCTCTGCAATCAGCTCATACTCAGAAAGCTCCTGCTTTACACGCTCGATGTTTGCAGTTGGCTTATCAATCTTGTTTACTGCTACGATAATATCAACACCTGCTGCCTTTGCATGGTTAATCGCCTCGATTGTCTGCGGCATAACACCATCGTCTGCTGCAACAACAAGTACAGCGATATCAGTTGCCTGAGCACCACGCATACGCATTGCTGTAAATGCCTCATGACCTGGTGTATCAAGGAATGTAATATCCTGTCCATTGCACTTAACCATATAAGCACCGATATGCTGTGTAATTCCGCCGGCCTCTCTTGAAATTACGTTAGTTGAACGAATAGCATCCAGTAAGGAGGTCTTACCATGGTCAACGTGACCCATAACGCAGACAACCGGAGGTCTTGAAACCTTTGTCTCTTCCGGATCATCTTCTTCACGAAGAAGTTCCTCAATTACGTCAACCTTTACTTCCTTCTCACAGATATAGTTAAACTCTAATGCAATTTCCTCTGCCTGCTCAAATGTCAGCTCAGCATTAATTGTCATCATGGTGCCCTTCATAAAGAGTGACTTTACGAGTGCTGCCGGCTGCTGCTTCATTGCTTCAGCTAACTCTGCCAGTGTTAAAGTCTCTGGAATTGTAATTGTCTTAATTCCGTCATCTTCTTCTGCCTTTGGCTGTGGCTCTGGCTTCTTACTGTTTTGCTGCTTCATCTTAGAGATATTGCGAGTATTCTCTGTGAATCTGGTATTCTTCTCCTGATTCTGTCTTTCCTTCTCGCGAATCTCACGCTCTTTCTTATTAAGACCTTTGCCGCCTCTTGCCTCGCTCTTGGTCATTCCTGTGCCCATAGAATCAAGATTTTCTCTCTCGGTTCTCTGGCCCCTTGCACCGTCACGTCTCTGACCGTAACCGCCCTGACCATTTCCGTCACGTCTCTGACCATCTCTCTGACCATAGCCGCCCTGACCATTTCCGTCACGTCTCTGACCATAGCCGCCCTGATTATTTCCGTCACGTCTCTGACCATCTCTCTGGCCGTAGCCGCCCTGACCGTTTCCGTCACGTCTCTGACCATCTCTCTGACCATAGCCGCCCTGATTATTTCCGTCACGTCTCTGGCCATCTCTCTGACCGTAGCCGCCCTGACCGTTTCCGTCACGTCTCTGGCCATCTCTCTGGCCGTAGCCGCCCTGATTATTTCCATCACGTCTCTGACCATCTCTCTGGCCATAGCCGCCTTCTCTTCTCTGACCGCCCTGGCCATTTCCATCACGTCTCTGACCGTCTCTCTGGCCATAGCCGCCTTCTCTTCTCTGACCGCCCTGGCCATTTCCATCGCGTCTTTGTCCATTCTGACCATTTCCACCATCACGTCTGGAATTATCTCTTCTATTTCCATCGTTTGTGGATCTTGAATCATTTCTGTCGTTTTTTGTATTTTCTCTTGTCATAGTCTCCTTCGGTGCCTCAGTCTTTGCCATCTCCTGTGCTTTTTCTGCCGGCTTTGTGCTCTCTGTTCTCTCAGCAGCCTTTTCCTGCTTATCGACAGACTTTTCTGCCTTGTCACCTTCCGGCTTCTTCGCACTGTCTGGACGCTTCTTTTTAGAAATTGGCTTTGTGCTGTTTTCCGGATGAAACAACAGACGAAGCTTCTTCTTTGGTGCGCCATCCTTGTCAGCTGCAGCATCAGCTGGCTCTGCTGGCTTTTTGAATGCCTTACGCACTTCTTCTACCATTGTATCCTGAAGCATAGTTGCTCTTGTTACACCACTCATACCCTTGCTGGAGCATAAGCTGATAATTTCACTTTCTTCTCTTTTTAATTCCTTGGCTAAATCATGGATGTTCAGTTTTGCCATAAATGTATCACCGACCCTTTTCTTTACTTATTGTCCAACTGTTTCTCTATTGCTTTCGCAAAACCGCCGTCAAGAACTGCAAGCGATGCGCGAAACTCCTTTCCGATTCCGTGACCGAGCAGTTCCTTCTGCGAGTAACATGCAAAAGGTACCTGATAATACTTACACATATCACTAAACTTCTTTTTCGTGTTATCAGAAGCATCCTCTGCCACAATAATCAGACGTGCCTTTCCTGTCTTCACTGCCTTTTCGGCTGCAAATTCGCCACTCGCAATTTTACCTGCGCGTTCTGCTAATCCCAAAAGGGATATTACTTTATCGTTCAATCTGCTCCAACTCCTTTTTCAGATCATCGTAGCATTGCTGCGAAACCTCTGTTTTTAAAGCTCGTTCAAGAGCTTTTTTCTTTCTGGCCAGCTCAAGACAGGCCATACTACTGCATATATATGCACCTCGTCCATTTTTCTTGCCAGTCAGATCAAATCCAATCGTTACCCTTTCAGGATCCTCACTCGGTGAGCAAACGATACGGATCAGTTCCTTTTTACTTTTTCTTTCCCCGCATCCCACACACTGACGCATCGGAATTTTTTTTACAGCGGCCACTCTATCACCTCTTATTCCTGAACCTCGTTGTCCTGTGCTGTCTCCTCGGACTGCTCAGTTTCTTCTGCTGCGCTAAAGTCGATCTCATCAAACAGACCTTCCTCCTCAGCCTGGCTCTCACTCTTGATATCAATCTTATAGCCTGTCAGCTTTGCAGTCAGACGTGCGTTCTGACCTGCCTTGCCAATAGCAAGTGACAGCTGGCTATCTGGAACTACAACAAGCGCTGAATGCTCATCATCATCAACTGCTACGAAAATAACCTTTGATGGGCTGAGTGCATTCTCAATAAACTGTGCTGCATTCTCATCCCAATTGATGATATCAATTTTCTCGCCGCCAAGCTCATCTACAACAGCATTTACACGAGAGCTGTTAACACCTACACATGCACCAACAGCATCTACGTTCTCATCATGAGAACAAACAGCCATCTTTGTTCTTGATCCAGCCTCTCTGCTGATTGCCTTGATCTCAACAGTTCCGTCCTTAATCTCGGCAACCTCAGCCTCAAACAATCTCTTTACTAACTCAGGACGAGAACGTGAAAGAAGAATCTTTGGTCCCTTCGGCAGATCCTTTACTTCTACGACATAGAATTTCATTCGGGTATTGACCTTATATTCCTCACCCTTAATCTGCTCGCCTGCCATTAAGGTAGCCTCTGCCTTTCCAAGATTTACACTGACATTTACTGTAGTTGACTTTCCATCCTCGCCTCTACGCTCAAAATGTCTTGAAATTACACCGCTTACTAAATCTCTCTCCATTAATTTATAGCGCTCATAAACAGCACGATTTTCTTCCTCTCGCAGCTTCTGAAGGATAATTGCTTTTGCAATCTGTGCAGCAATGCGGCCAAACTCCTTGGAATTTACCTTTACATAAACGGTAGAACCATAAACAGCCCTCTTGTCAAGAATCTTTGCATTAGGAAGACTGATCTGAGTCTGCTGATCTTCTACATTCTCTACTACTTCCTTTGCCATATTGATCTCATACTCGCCTGTATTGTAATCCATATTTACGACAATATTGTCGCTCTTTCCAAAATGATGCTTACAAGCCTGAACAAGTGACTCCTCGATTGCCTTTAAGACAACTTCCTTTCTGATATTCTTCTCTTTTTCAAGGACATTTAATGCTTCCATCAATTCCGTATTCATTATGTTCTCTTTCCTTTCTCTATTTCCTTATCCACTCTTCACAAAGCAATGCAATATGAGTGAATCGTTACCTTGCTTTTAGAAATCTAGCGCCAGACGAATCAACGCAATGTTGCTTCTTTCAATCGCCAGTGTTTTTTCATCCTCCAGCATAAGGGTAACGGTTGTCTTGTCGTATGCGTTAAGCAGCCCGGTATATTCCTTACAGCCTTCTACTGCACGAAACAGTCGAACTTCAACTTCTTCACCAATGCTTCTTGCAAAATCCTTATCCTTCTTTAATGGTCTTCCAAGACCCGGAGAGCTTACCTCTAAAATATAGCTTTCTTCAATACAGTCATCTGTATCTAAAATAGGATCTGCCTCACGGCTTACCACCTCACAGTCATCTACTGCGATACCGCCCTCTTTGTCAATGTAGACACGCAGATACCAGCTTCCTGCCTCTTTAACATACTCCACATCAACCAGCTCAAATCCATGCTTCTGTGTGATCGGCAAAAACAGATTTTCTGCATATGCTTCAATCTCTTCTTTTCTTCTCATACTCCTGCCCTTTCCCGCCGCAAGCCTAATTCTTGCCGTTTGCTGCAGCGTATCTGCCTGTTTTGCAACTACTCTCTGAATAGTTATATTTTCTTGTGGGTATTTACATAGAAAGAGTGGACTCGCAAGCCCACTCTTTACCATAAAAACCTATATAACCTTTATAACATATATTTTCCTAAAGGTCAAGTGTTTTTTAGTCTCCAATAATGTTTACAACACGAACAGGTTCAGTACTGTAATTGTATTTACTGATAGTTACCTGACCAAGAGACAAAGCTGCATGAAGAATTTTGCCGTCTCCAAGATACATAACAACGTGATCAATTGTTCCTGTTGCATCAGCATAAAACAAAAGATCACCTGGCTTTGCTTCGTTAAGTGTAATCTGTGTGCCTCTTGTTGCCTGCTCACGCGATGTTCTTGGAAGAGAAAAGCCTGCACTCGCATAACACTGCTGTACGAAGCTTGAACAGTCAATTCCTCCTGTCAGACTTGTTCCGCCATACACATATGGTGTTCCAATATACTGCTCACCAAATGTTAAGATCTGCTGACGTGTCGGAGAACAATCTGAAATGCTGCTCCACGGAATTGCCTCAACAAGATAAAAGCCTGTCTTTACATAGTCCTCATTTATATAACCATATGTACTGTTAAATGCAATTTTCAGCCAGTCTCCGTCTTTTTCTTCCACTACCTGCTTTTCGTTTGCATTAAGTGTCGTCCAAACCTCATACTCAAGACCAGGACCGCTTCTGACATTTAGTTTTTCCGTTGTCACCTCAACCATCTGCATACAGTGCTCAAGTGCAACTTCCTTTGCCTCTTCACCTGTCACACAATTTTCAGACCAAATATAGCCATCAATACCGCCAGAGCTTATGTGCCACCAGCCGTTTCCCATATCCTCAACAAGCTCACCACCGGAATACTTTGTCAGCTTTCCGATAATAGTACCGTCTGTTGTTGGCTGATTTCTTACATTTAGATACGTATTGACCTTTGATGCAATAAACATATTCGTATAATGATTCCACACATCCTCGCGCGGATCTTCATGTTTTTTTACTGTTTTTTCTACCTCAGAAGCCTTTGTGGCATCCTCTGTTTTTTCCTCTAAAGATGTCTCTTCGCTCTCTGCAACTTCCTTTTTGCTCTCGCTCTCAATAGTCTGCTTCAAATTTTGCTCTGCAAGTGTCTGCTGTTCATTTTGTTCAATTGCATCCTTTGTTTCCTCAGCTGAAGATAAAGAAGGCTTTTTGCCTTCAAAGATGCCAAATCCATTTGTCACATGAAAAGCAGCCGCTGCCACTGCAATAAGTGCCCAAATCACTACAATAACTAACACAATTTTTGTCATACGCTTGTTGCGGCGGCGACGTTTTATTTCTTTTTCCTTGCGTCTTCGAAATTCTGCCATCCGAGGGGTTTCCTCATACTCTGGTCTTTTGTGCTCCATGAATCTCACCTTTCCGATGCTGCCCTGCAATACATAACCATCTGCTGCTTACTTTACCTGTTCAGGCTTGGCATCTCTTTTCTTCTTTGTAAGCTTGCTTAGTTCAATTTTTCTTCCCTGAACTTCTGCAAAAACTTTTTCTTTTGCATCAAAGGAATCAGCAAATACAACCTCTTCCCCCTCTTCTAGTTTCAATGCTCTTGTACCTGCTGCAGTTTTTTTCTGAAGCGGAACCTCTTCTGTTGAAAATTTAATTGCATGCTTTTTATTTGTCACAACTGCGACAAGCTCTTTTGAAGCATCTAAAATCGCAACAAGCGCATCGCCTTCTCCAAGCTTCGCCGCTGCAATCATTTTCTTTATGCTGATAAGCTCTGCTCCCAATGTCTTTCTAACCAAACCATTCTTTGTCACAAAAAGGAGTGTCTTTTCCTTCATGTCCTCATCGCTAAATACTGTTAGAATTGTTTCATCAGCACTGCTGTAGTTACACAAATTGTCAATCGGCGCACCCTTATCCTTGACCTTTCCAAGCGGAATTGCATCAGCCTTCAAATAATGAAGAATACCTTCCTTTGTGAATACAGCAAGACGTGAGTTTGTCTTACATGGCACAAAACGCACATTTTCGCTGCGAAGCTGTTCCTCATTTTTATCAAACAGCGCCTTATCTACAAGCTTTACATAGCCAAAACGGTTCATAACAAATACGACATCTGACACTACAGCCGGCTCTTCTTCAAATACAGCAAGAGATGCATTTGTAACTTTTGTGCGTCTTGGCACCTGATAATGTTCACGTATGCTGTCTAATTCCTTTTCGATTGTCTGATACATAGCCTTTTTGCTGCCTAAAATGCGCTCATATGAAGCAATCTTTGCAATCGTCTTTTTATGTTCGTCCAAAAGTGCCTGTAACTCAAGTCCAATTAGTTTGGATAAGCGAAGCTCCAAGATAGCAGTTGCCTGTGCCTCTGTAAACAAAAGCTTTGCAGCCTGTCTGCGTGATTTTTCAGTGCGGAAATTGATACCCTCTGTGATTCCTTCTGACAGACATGCCTTTGCCATCTTTAAAGTCTTACTTCCGCGGATAATTTCAATAATCAAATCTATCACATCAACTGCACGAATAAGACCTTCCTGAATTTCTCGCTTGTTTTTCTCTTTCTCAAGAAGACTTGTATATTTTCTTGTGTTAATATCAACAAGAAACTGAATGTGGTGTGTCAGAACTTCCTTTAAGCCAAGAACCTCTGGTCTTCCATCTACAATAGCAAGCATATTGACACCAAATGTGTCCTCTAACTTTGTTTTCTTATAAAGACCGGCAAGTATACGCTCTGCATCAGCACCCTTTTTCAGC
>OCAA01001756.1_pt1 | contig 9926 bp, 10 predicted proteins | sample 1538241 | NCBI WGS metagenome assembly OCAA01 (sample SAMEA2580241, study PRJEB22360) | human gut metagenome | biome: human gut; feature: human-associated habitat; material: faeces | place: Denmark | collected 2008/2010
GTTTTCTGCAATAAGCGACTATAGTGGAAGGCTTATTGGATCGAGTGTTAATACATATAATCAAGCCTCAAATTTTTTTGAAGCCATACTGTACAATGCCTATTATTTTTTTGGCTCTAATATGTTTATTTTTAATTTCATATTTGAAATTATTGCAGTATTAAGTTTTTTTTATATAGTTTTTAAAAATAAAAACAAGTTGGTTGAATCAGAAATTTTTCTTTTATCATTTATATTTGGTTTTTTTATACAATCACTTCTTGCAGCCGATTGTGTTGAAAGAAAGGCTTTTGTACTCTATCCATTACTAATAATATTAATTGTAAATACTATTATTCATTTTGAAAATTTAAAGGTAACAATTAATAATTTAAGCATAATCCACTTTTTATTGTTTGGTTGTATATTCATGTTATAAAACTAAATTATATAAGAATCATTATATGGACATGAATATCAATGAAATAAAAGTATTAGCTTTGTCAATTATAATTCAGACCATAATGTTCCTTTTTATTTTAATTTTTTTGAAAATAAAAAAAGAAAAATATATCGTTTTTTCAGCAATGATTTCAATTTTTATGTTGATTATTACTAATTTTTATTTTTCGACTAAATCGGAAGAGCGTCGTAGAACATATACTGAAAAACAAGTAATGATTGATCTTGGAAATGACGTAGGAAATGAAAAAATATTAGGCCCATATGTTTATGGATACACATTATATAATGACATTATACCAGTTTCTAATACAGTAGAAGAATATAGAAAATATATAGATAACAATGATGCAATATACTATTTTCATTATGCAAGTATTGATAATTCACCATATCTTAATGAAGAAATATTTGGCAAGAAAGAACCAACTGTTGCACTTATAAAATCATACTATAGATATTATAGAAGCGAAGGAACAGATAAACCTGTTGGGTTATTTAAAAAAATCGAATAAAATAAAGGGGGGGGAATAATGTTGAAAAAGATAAGTGTTATTTTACAAACCTATAATGAGGTTGAAAATGTTATACCAATTTATGAAGAAATAAAAAAAATATTTGATAATAGATTAAACGAGTATGAATATGAAATCCTTTTCACAGATAATCATTCAGAAGATGGAACAATTGATAAGATAAAAGAAATTTGTAGAAAAGATAACTGTGTTAAAGCAATTATTAATGCAAAAAATTTTCGAGGTGGGTCGGGTACCAATGCATTATGCAATGTATCAGGAGATTGTGTTATTTTAATGGCATCTGATTTTCAAGATCCTCCTGAATGTATTTATAAATTTGTAAAAGAATGGGAAAAAGGTTATAAAATTGTAATAGGTATAAAGAAAAAAAGCGAAACTAGTAAAGTAATGCATTTTATTAGAGGATGCTATTATAAATTAATGAACAAAATTACATCAGTAGAACAAATTGAGCACTTTACAGGATTTGGACTATATGATAGAGAATTTTTAAACATAATAAACGAAAATAATGGTCCATTACCATATATAAGAGGTACGGATATAAAATCAAAAAGATTGATTTTATACAACCTAATCGCAAAAGTGGAGTTTCTTCAAACAAGTTTTTTTCGTTGTTTGATATTGCAATGAGAGGAATAACAACTTACTCAAAAACGCCTGTTCGATTTATGGAACTTATTGGAGTAATTTTATCTATAGGTTCATTTTTATTAGGAGTAATAGGTGTTGTCTTATGTTTCTTTAATATATTTTTAATGAATATATTTACATATTTGTTATTAATGATTATTTTATTTTTTCAAGGTATTTGTTTGTTTTGCATAGGAATGATAGGAGAATATATTTTATGTATTAACATTCGTCAAATGAATCAACCAATTGTTATTGAGGAAGAAAGAATTAATTTCTAGTAAGTTTATGTCAAGGAGGGTTATATGAAATTTGCAAATATTATTTATACAAAAAGAAATGATAGATTGACTATTGGTGATGATATGCAATTATTGGCGATAGAAAATTTATATAAATATATGGGAATTAATTACGATGAAGTTGTAAGAATTCCTTATCATGAATTATCAACATATAATGGAGAATATGTTATACTACCAATTTCTTTTCCGTTAACAGCATATAGTCATAACGATCTTATCACATGTTTTTCTGATAGAATTATCCCTGTATTTTTAGGATTATGTGTTTTGCAAGACACATTTACACAAAAAGACATAGAATATTTTAAAAAATATGAACCTATAGGTTGTCGAGATGAATATACATTAAAAAATATGAGAAAAAATGGAATAAAAGCTTATTTAAATACGTGTATGTCAGTTGGATTTCCAAAAAGAATTGATGAAAAAGATTTAATTGGTAGAAAAAAAGTAATATGTGTAGATGTTAATGGAAAGCTAAAAGAAAAGATACCACAAGAATTATTACCTGATTGTGAATTCTTGAGTCATACTTTTTATAAGAATGAATTTGATGGTACACCTGAAGAATTGTGTAAGAAAATGTATGAAAAATATATAGCAGAAGCAAGATTAATAATTACTGATAGAATTCATGCTGCTTTACCTTGTGCTGCTGCTGGATTACCTGTTGTTTTTGCAAAGGATAGATATTCTTATAGATTTTCTGGAATTGATAAAATAATGAAAATATATACAGAAAAAGAATTTGATCAAATAAATTGGAATCCTAAGCCATACGAGTTTGAAAATTTAAAAAAGCAATTATTGGAGAATGCTAAAAGTAGAATACTAAAAACTTATGAAGAAAATCGATATATGTATGATTTAAGTTATTATTTTGAAAATTATTCAAGACCAAAATATAATATTGAATTCTTGAATGATACATATAATTATATTGATAGTCTTGCTAATAAAGAAATTAAATATATTCTATGGGGTGTTACTCAAACAGCTACTTTGATAAAAAGTTATTTTGATCGAAACTATCCAAATGCTCATCTTGTTGGCATTGTTGATAGAGATAAGCGTTTTGAATTTTGTGGATGTAATACAACATCTAAAGATATTATTTTAGAAAATAAAAATGCAGTTGTATTTGTTACTACGGGAGCTGCTATAAGAGAATCAAACTTATTTTTTAAAGAAAATAACATTAAAAACTATTTTCAATGTTGTGTAGATAATATAAGCAATAAAAATGATGGGATGAACGGTGATAAAAATGGTTAAAGTATTGTTCACAGGAGGAACAGGATTGGTAGGAAGTAATGTTCTTCCTTTATTGAAAAAAAAATATGATGTTTATGCGCCAACTAGACAAGAGTTGAATATTCTTGATACAGCAGAAGTTGAAAAATATGTCAAAGAAGGTAACTTTGATGTGATTATTCATAGTGCAAATCCAAACCCAGTCAAAAATGAATTAGATAAAAATGGTTCTATGACAGAAAATAGTTTAAGATGTTTTATGAATTTTTATAGAGTGAGAAAATATTGTAAAAGATTGTATTTTGTTGGGTCAGGTGCAGAATTAGATAAAACAAGGGATATGATACAAATTAGTGAAGAGGAATTTGATAGATCAATTCCTCAAGACGAATATGGCTTTGCTAAATATGTTATGAATCATCTTGCTTTAGAAAGTGATAATGTATATAACTTGAGATTATTTGCATGTTATGGACCAGGTGACTGGGAATCTAAATTTATAACACATTGTATTAGAAGTGTTTTAGCTGATAAAGATATAACAATTAGACAAAACTGTATATTTGATTATATTCAAGTGTATGATTTAGCAAATATTTTTAGTTATTTTATTGAAAATAAACCTAAATATCATGATTATAATATAGCTAGCGGAGATCGTTATACATTGGTAGAAATTGCTGAGAAAGTTTTGAAATTAATGAACAGCGATAAAAAAGTTATTATTTTAAAAGATGGAATGAATAAAGAGTATACACCAAATATTTCACGTTTATTAGAAGAAATGGGTGGTTATAAATTTATTTCATTAGATGAAGGTATAAAAATTCAAATTGAAAGTGAGATAGGAAATTAAAAATGAAAAAAAGAGTTGCAGATATTATTATTGAAACTTTGGTTGAATTAGGTGTAAAGGATTGTTTTAGTGTTGTTGGAGGAGGATCTATGCATCTTGATAATGCACTAGGTTTAAATGACGATATGAATGTTGTTTTTCATCATCATGAACAAGCTTGTGCAATGGCAGCGGAAGGATATGCAAAAACTTCTGGAAATATTGCAGCTGTTTGTGTAACAAGTGGACCTGGTGCAACAAATACACTTACTGGAGTAATGGGTGCTTGGGTTGACAGTGTTCCAATGTTTGTTATGTCGGGACAAATAAGATATGAAGTTTCGGTTGCTAAGACTGGATTACCACTTAGATTTAGAGGAAATCAAGAATTTGATATTATTGGGTCAGTTAAAAATATGACAAAATATGCAAAGATGGTTACTGATCCATTATCAATAAAAAACGAAATTAATAAGGCGGTTAAAACAGCTATTTCAGGAAGAAGAGGTCCTGTCTGGTTAGATATTCCTTTAGATATTCAAAATGCGATGGTAAATGAAGAAGATTTATATCCTGTTGAAGAAATAAAAGAAGAACCAACAATTAAAGAAGAAGAATTTAATAATTTAATTGAAATGATTAGTAATGCTAAAAGACCAGTAATTATCGGTGGTAATGGAATTGCTAACAGTGGAAATCTTGGGTTATTTAGAGAATTTGCTAAAAAGCTTGGTATCCCTGTTGTAGCTTCAGCAATTGCTGCGGATGTATTATATGACGATTATGATTTATACTATGGTATTTCTGGTTTTATTGGCCCAAGAACAGGTAACTTTATTCTACAAAATGCTGATTTTATTCTTACTCTAGGTACAAGCTTAGGATTCAAAACTACAGGATATACACAAGAAAAATTTGCTGTTAATGCTAAAATTGTAATGGTAGATTGTGATGAGTATGAAGTAAGAAAACCAGGAGTCAGAGTTGATTATTTTATTCATTCTGAATTAAAAAATTTCTTTAACTATTGTTTACCAAAAATTAAACATGTTAATGTACCTAATGAGTGGATAGATTATTGTAATAAATTAAAAAATAGATTTACACCTTTTGAAGCAACAGAAGGTTTAAGTGCAGATGACAGAGTGTGCTCATACATGTTCTGGAAAAGATTTGAAGAACATGAACCAGATGATAGCATTGCAGCGCTTGGAAATAATACGGGTATAAGTTCTAAATTACAAATTGGTATTAAACATGAAAATTCACGTGTAATTGCAAATAATAACTGTGGTTCAATGGGATATGATTTACCAGCAGCAATAGGATCAGCTGTAGCAAGTAAAAAAGAAGTAATTTGTGTTACAGGTGATGGAAGTATTATGATGAACTTGCAAGAGCTTCAAACAATTAAACATTATAATTTACCTGTAAAAGTTGTGATTTTTTCTAATGATGGATACAATGCTTTTAGACAAACATGTAAAAACTTCTTTAGTGGATTTAACGTAGGGTGTGATGCGGAAAGTGGAGTAAGTTTCCCTTCATTTGAAAAAGTAGCTGATACATTTGGATATGGATATAAATGTTGTCATTCAAATGGCGAATTAGACGAATGTTTAGATTGGTTATTCAGTCAAGAAGGTCAAGTTATCTTAGAAGTGGAACAACGCTTAGATGATCCAATCACTCCAAAAGTAATGTCAAGAATTAATGATAAAGGTGAATTTGTAACACCTTCTATCGAAGATATGTATCCTTTTATTGATGAAGAAGAATATAAATCATTAATGATAGGTGATATTAATGGATAAAGAAAAAATTCATATTTTTAATGGTGCAACTCTTTATTCTTATATTATAAAACCATCATATCAATTAAAAAGAAATACTGATAAATGGAATAATGATTTAAATCCAGCAGTATTAATTTTACCAGGTGGTGGATATAAAAGAATTGAAGATTGTGAAAACTCGCCAGTTGTTTTTTCTTTTTTAAATGCAGGATATTCATGTTTTGTTTTAGAATATTCATGTAATGATGATTCTAAGTATCCTAACCCAATTTTAGAAGGATTTGAGTCTCTAAAATACATTAGAAAAAATGCAAACAATTTTAAAATAGATTCAAATAAAATTATTTGTTGTGGCTTTTCTGCCGGTGGACATCTTGCATCATTACTTGGCTGTAAAAATATAGCTGAATGTTTAGGATATAATTACGAAAGTGTTAAATTAAATGCTACAATATTAGGATATCCTCTTATTGATATGAAAACATATTATGAAAATCATCCTAATAAGTTTGGGAAATTTGGATTAATGGTATCTGATATGGATATTCTTGATTGTATAAATCCAACACTGTATGTTGATGGTAATTATCCGCCAGCATTTATATGGAATACACAAGAAGATGATTTAGTAGATTGTGAACAATCGATTGAATTTGTAAAAAAAATAGTAGAAGTTAAGGGAATTGTTGAATATCATATGTTTACATATGGCGTACATGGGTTATCTTTAAATAACATATTAACTAATAAAGGTAACATATTAAATAACCATATGAAGTCTCCAAATGTTTCAAAATGGTTTGAAATGGCTATTGAATGGTTAAATAGGGTTTTAGAGGTAAAATAATGAGAAGCTTTGTATTAGGAAAAAAAGAAAATATAAAGAAAGATAGCTATATTTGGAATACAATTGGCGGATTGATAAATGCATTTCAATCCGTCATAATTCTTATGGTTTTAACTAGATCGTTAGATATGGAATATGCTGGTATTTTTACTATTGCATGGGCTATTGCTAACCTTGTTATTACTATAGGAAAATATGGTGTAAGAAATTATCAAGTAACAGATGTGAATGAAAAATATAGTTTTAATGATTATTTTTCAAATAGAGTAATTGTTAGTATATTGATGATTATTTTTACATGTATTTATGTTTGTTTTTTGAGTATTAGTAATCAATATGCATTTGATAAAACAGTTATAGTTTTTTTAATGTGTTATTTAAAATTGATTGATTCTGTTGAAGATGTTTTTCATGGGATGTATCAGCAACATGAAAGATTAGATGTTGCAAGTAAATGTATGTCTATTAGACTCATTTTATCGACAGTTTGCTTATGCATGTGTTCGATTATATTTAAAGATTTGCTTATATCGTCTATTATTACATGTGTATTTTCAACTTTTATTTTTGTTTATTTATTAAAAATTACATATTCAATATTTAATCTTCCTAAAATTCAATTTGATTTTTTTAATGCTAAAAGAATTTTAAAAGATTGTTTTCCAATTTTTGCTGGTTCATTTTTGTCTTTTTATATATTAAATGCACCAAAATATGCTATTGATGCCTTATTAAGTTCTGAATTACAAGCATATTATGGTTTTATTTCAATGCCTGTTTTTGTAATAGGATTGTTAAATAACTTTGTATTTCAACCTATTTTAACAACTGTTGCCAATTGCTATGAAACAAAGAATAAAGATCAATTTTTTCAGCTAATTAAAAGACAGATAGTTGTTATATTAATTATAACTATTGTGGCTTTAATTGGATCGTATGTATTAGGAATACCGGTATTATCAATTTTATATAATTGTGATTTATCAAATTATAAGGTTGACTTATTGATTTTAATGCTAGGAGGAGGAATTCTAGCGTATGTTGGTTTTTTAACGACAATTATTACTTTAATGAGAAATCAAAATATTATTTTAATAGGTTATGTAATTGGTGGCGTATTAGCAATTGTTTTATCTCAATTAGTTGTTAGTTTATATGGTTTAAGAGGTGCATCAATACTTTACTTATTATTAATAAGTGTTCTAGCAGTTTTTTTCAGTATAGCTTTTTATTTTAATTTAAAGACGTGGAAAGAAGGTATTACTAGTGAAAGATAAATTAGTTTTAATAGGTGCAGGTGGCTATTGCAGCGGTGTTTTGGATTCGTTATTACTTTTGGATTCTTATGAAATTGTAGGAATAACAGATCCAGTCACACCAATAGGAACAGATGTTTATGGAATTTCTGTATTAGGTACAGATGATATTCTTCCAAAGTTATTTGAATCAGGTGTAAAGAAAGCTCATATTACAGTAGGTAGTGTTGGAAATTGTTCACTTAGAAAAAAATTAGTTGAAATGGCTGAAAACATTGGATTTGAACTTGTAACTATTATTGACCCTAATGCTGTTTTAGCTAAAGATGTAAGATTGGGAAAAATGGCTTATATTGGAAAAAGTGCTACAATAAATTCTGATGTTGAAATTGGAAATTATTGTATTATTAATACTGGAAGTATTATTGAACATGGATGCAGGATTGGAAATTTTGTTCATGTAGCACCTGGAAGTGTTCTTGTTGGTGATATTCATGTTGGAAATGAAAGTCATTTTGGTTTAAATTGTTCGGTTTTACAAGGATTGACTATTGGAAATCGTGTAATTGTGGGAGCAGGAAGTACGGTTCTTAGAAATGTAAATGACGGAGAAACGGTTGTAGGCATAGTAAAATAGAAAGGAGCTTGTATGAAAAAAATAAGTGTTTTAACAGGAACAAGAGCAGAATATCATTTAATGTATCCTGTTTTAAAAAAGATAGTAGAACATCCTGATCTAGAGTTAGATTTAATTGTCACAGGTGCTCATTTAAGTGCCAAGTATGGTAACACATATCAAGCAATTGAAAAAGATGGAATTCCAATTAGTATTAAACTTCCTATTTTGAAAGATGATGAGGAAATCGTTGATATGGATAGGGCTATTGCTGAATGTATGTTAGGATGTAGTAAACATTTTAAAGATGTTAAACCTGATTTATTATTGGTATTAGGAGATCGCTACGAATTATTTGGTGCGGTTATTCCTGCTATTAATCAACATATACCAATTGCACATATTCATGGTGGTGAAACTACAGAAGGCGCTATTGATGAAGCTGTTCGTCATTCTGTTACAAAATGTAGTTATTTACACTTTACATGTTGTGAACCATATCGAAAAAGAGTAATTCAATTAGGTGAATCACCCGATAGAGTGTTTAATATAGGTGGATTAGGTGTAGAAAATATATTAACGCAATCTTTAATGACACAAGAAGATTTGGAAAAAAATTTATCATTTCCTTTAAATAATTATTCATTAGTAACATTTCATCCAGTAACTTTAGAAGAAGGTACTGCAGTTCAACAAGTAAAAGAAATGTTGGATGCTTTCTTAGAAGTAGAAGATATGAATTTTATTATTACAAAGGCAAATGCTGATGCTGGTGGAAATAAAATTAATGAAGTAATAGATCAATATGCTGAAAAGTATCCACAAAAGTTTTATACTGAATTTAGCTTAGGAATGGTGAGATACTTAAGTGCTATGAAATATGCACGTCTAGTTATTGGAAATTCATCAAGTGGTATTTTAGAAGCTCCATCTTTTAGAGTTCCTACTATTAATATTGGAGACCGACAAAAAGGTAGAATCAAATGTGAGAGTATTATTGATTGCAATCCAAATAAAAGAGCTATACTTGATGCCATTTCTAAAGGCTTAAGTTCTTCGTTTAGGGATTCTATAAAAACAATGGAAAGTCCATATGGAAATGGAACCACAAGCCAACAAATTATAGATATCATTAATAAATATTTAGAAAATGGAATTGACTTAAAAAAGAAATTTTATGATATAGAATTTAATTTGAAAGGGGAAAAATAGAAATGTCACATGTATATATTGTTGCTGAAATTGGGTGTAACCATAATGGAAATGTTGATTTAGCTTATAAAATGGTTGATAAAGCTAAGGAATGTGGTGTTGATGCTGTAAAATTCCAAACATTTAATTCATCGTTATTAATTTCAAAATATGCACCTAAAGCAGAATACCAAATTAAAAATACAGGTAATC
>OCAA01001760.1_pt1 | contig 9906 bp, 12 predicted proteins | sample 1538241 | NCBI WGS metagenome assembly OCAA01 (sample SAMEA2580241, study PRJEB22360) | human gut metagenome | biome: human gut; feature: human-associated habitat; material: faeces | place: Denmark | collected 2008/2010
ACTGCATCAGCTAGGGCCGCCCCCTGGGGGTGCGGTCCCCGCCAGTGGCGGCTCATCCAGCCAGGTCCACAACCCGCGTCCAGTACGTGGGTGTATTTACGCTGTGGGAGCATTGCCAGTAAGACGTCAGCACTCTGGCGCTGTAGATCTGCGTGTTGCTCATAGAGTGCGGCTGCCCGACCAAATGCCGCTGCAATGGCTTGTTTATTAACCGTTGCCATGCAGCACCTCCAGCAGACGGTCGATATCCTGCATTTCATGAGCTGCGGTTAGCGTTAAGCGCAGTCGCGCAGTACCAGCGGGTACGGTTGGCGGGCGAATCGCCGTGACCCAGCAGCCTTGCTGGCGCAGTTTTTCTGCCAGTTGTAACGCACGGCTGTTATCACCGACGATCAATGGCTGGATGGCGCTGCATGAATCAGCCAGCGTAAACGGCAAATCCTGTACTCCGGCACGAAAACGCGCAATGAGTGACACCAGTTTTTCGCGCCGTGCATCCCCCTCATCACGGCGAATGACCGCCAGTGACGCACGTAATGCCTGCGCCTGAGCGGGCGGCATACTGGTGCTGTAGATAAGGTGGCGGGCGAATTGCAGCAGATAATCCGCCACCGTACTTGAGCAAAGCACCGCAGCCCCACTGACGCCAAATCCTTTGCCAAAAGTCACTACCAGCAATTCTGGTTTTACCTTTTGCAGCCAGCAGCTGCCGCGCCCCTGCTCCCCGATAACGCCCGTGCCGTGGGCATCATCGACCATCAACCAGCCATTGTGCTGTTGCGTTACCTGCTGGATTTCCGCCAGTGGTGCACTATCGCCGTCCATGCTGAACACGCCTTCTGTCACCACCAGTTGCTGCCCCGGACAGGGGGAAGCAAGCAATCGCGCCAAATGAGTGACATCGTTATGAGCAAAACGGCGAAGCTGCGACGGGCTTAAACTGGCAGCTTCCAGCAATGAGGCATGGCTAAGCCGGTCAGCGACAATGCGGTCCTCTTTTGCCATCATCGCGGCAATGACCGCCTGATTAGCGGCAAAACCAGAGATAAATAGCAGTGCCCGCGAATAGCCCAGCCACTCGGCCAGCTCTTCTTCCAGCGCCTGATGCGCAACGCTATAACCGCTGACGTGACCGGAACCGCCGCTACCGACGCCAAATTGCTCCGCACCCTGCTGCCAGGCACGGATAATTTGCGGATGATGGCTTAAACCTAAATAATCGTTACTGGAAAAGTTCAGATACTGGCGATCATCCGCCACCAGCCAGCGTCCGGCTCCTTGCGCCACTGGATAACGGCGACGCAGGGCATCGGCAGCACGCCGCGCATCGAGCGCCGCGTTGATTTTCTCCTGCCAGCTCATAGTGCTGCCGCGTTGTAATATTCGTCAGTGTCCGGGGTCATCAGTGCCTGCTCCAGACGCTGCTGTTGTTCGTTATCCCCTGCCAGCACGGCAGTTTGCTGCGGATTTAGCCCCAGTTTGCGAAACAGTTGCAGGTCTTTATCTTCTTCCGGATTCGGCGTGGTTAGCAGTTTGCAACCGTAGAAAATCGAGTTTGCGCCTGCCATAAAGCACATCGCCTGAGTCTGTTCGTTCATCTGCTCGCGTCCGGCAGAAAGGCGCACGTAAGAGGTTGGCATCATGATCCGCGCGACCGCAATGGTGCGAATAAAATCAAAGGCATCGACATCATCGTTATCGGCAAGCGGCGTGCCTTTCACCTTCACCAGCATGTTGATTGGTACGCTTTCCGGCGGCGTCGGCAGGTTTGCCAGTTGCAGCAATAATCCGGCGCGATCTTTTACCGTTTCGCCTAAGCCCACAATGCCGCCAGAACAGACTTTGATCCCGGCATCGCGCACTTTTTCCAGCGTATCGAGGCGTTCCTGATAAGTGCGGGTGGTGATGATATTGCCGTAAAACTCCGGCGAGGTGTCCAGGTTGTGGTTGTAGTAATCCAGCCCGGCGTTCGCGAGGCGCTGCGCCTGAGATTCACTCAACGTGCCCAGCGTCATACACGCCTCCAGCCCCATCGCTTTTACCCCCTGCACCATTTGTTCCAGGTACGGCATATCGCGTTCGTGGGGATTCTTCCACGCCGCGCCCATACAGAAGCGCGTCGATCCTGCCGCTTTCGCTTTGCGCGCCGACTCCAGCACCTGTTCAACTTCCATCAACCGCTCGGCTTCCAGCCCGGTTTTGTAGCGCGAGCTTTGCGGGCAGTATTTGCAATCTTCCGGACAAGCTCCGGTTTTAATCGACAGCAACGTGCTGACCTGTACCTGACGAGGATCGAAATGCTGACGATGCACCTGCTGCGCTTCAAACAGCAGATCCAGCAACGGTTTTTCAAATAATTCTGTGACTTGCGACAATGTCCAGCGTGGGCGGTGAGCCATGGGGCTTCTCCAAAACGTGTTTTTTGTTGTTAATTCGGTGTAGACTTGTAAACCTAAATCTTTTCAATTTGGTTTACAAGTCGATTATGACAACGGACGATCTTGCCTTTGACCAACGCCATATCTGGCACCCATACACATCCATGACCTCCCCTCTACCGGTTTATCCGGTGGCGAGCGCCGAAGGTTGCGAGCTAATTTTGTCTGACGGCAGACGCCTGGTTGACGGTATGTCGTCCTGGTGGGCGGCGATCCACGGCTACAATCACCCACAGCTTAATGCGGCGATGAAGTCGCAAATTGATGCCATGTCGCATGTGATGTTTGGCGGTATCACCCATACGCCAGCCATTGAGCTGTGCCGCAAACTGGTGGCGATGACGCCGCAACCGCTGGAGTGCGTTTTTCTTGCGGACTCCGGTTCCGTAGCGGTGGAAGTGGCGATGAAAATGGCGTTGCAGTACTGGCAAGCCAAAGGCGAAGCGCGCCAGCGTTTTCTGACCTTCCGCAATGGTTATCATGGCGATACCTTTGGCGCGATGTCGGTGTGCGATCCGGATAACTCAATGCACAGTCTGTGGAAAGGCTACCTGCCAGAAAACCTGTTTGCTCCCGCCCCGCAAAGCCGCATGGATGGCGAATGGGATGAGCGCGATATGGTGGGCTTTGCCCGCCTGATGGCGGCGCATCGTCATGAAATCGCGGCGGTGATCATTGAGCCGATTGTCCAGGGCGCAGGCGGGATGCGCATGTACCATCCGGAATGGTTAAAACGAATCCGCAAAATGTGCGATCGCGAAGGTATCTTGCTGATTGCCGACGAGATCGCCACCGGATTTGGTCGTACCGGCAAACTGTTTGCCTGTGAATATGCAGAAATCGCGCCGGACATTTTGTGCCTCGGTAAAGCCTTAACCGGCGGCACAATGACCCTTTCCGCCACACTCACCACGCGCGAGGTTGCAGAAACCATCAGTAACGGCGAAGCCGGCTGCTTTATGCACGGGCCAACTTTTATGGGCAATCCGCTGGCCTGCGCGGCTGCAAACGCCAGCCTGGCGATTCTCGAATCTGGCGACTGGCAGCAACAGGTGGCGGATATTGAAGTACAGCTGCGCGAGCAACTTGCCCCCGCCCGTAATGCCGAAATGGTTGCCGATGTGCGCGTGCTGGGGGCAATCGGCGTAGTCGAAACAACTCGTCCGGTGAATATGGCGGCGCTGCAAAAATTCTTTGTCGAACAGGGTGTCTGGATCCGGCCTTTTGGCAAACTGATTTACCTGATGCCGCCCTATATTATTCTCCCGCAACAGTTGCAGCGTCTGACCGCAGCGGTTAACCGTGCGGTGCAGGATGAAACATTTTTTTGCCAATAACGGGAAGTCAGCGTGTGGGTTTCTGGCTACACTTTCTGCAAACTAGAAAGGAGGGTTCATGAAACTCATCAGTAATGATCTGCGCGATGGCGATAAGTTGCCGCATCGTCATGTCTTTAACGGCATGGGTTACGATGGCGATAATATTTCACCGCATCTGGCGTGGGATGATGTTCCTGCGGGAACGAAAAGTTTTGTCGTCACCTGCTATGACCCGGATGCGCCAACCGGCTCCGGCTGGTGGCACTGGGTAGTTGTTAACTTACCCGCTGATACCCGCGTATTACCGCAAGGGTTTGGCTCTGGTCTGGTAGCAATGCCAGACGGCGTTTTGCAGACGCGTACCGACTTTGGTAAAACCGGGTACGATGGCGCAGCACCGCCGAAAGGCGAAACTCATCGCTACATTTTTACCGTTCACGCGCTGGATATAGAACGTATTGATGTCGATGAAGGTGCCAGCGGCGCGATGGTCGGGTTTAACGTTCATTTCCACTCTCTGGCAAGCGCCTCGATTACTGCGATGTTTAGTTAATCACTCTGCCAGATGGCGCAATGCCATCTGGTATCACTTAAAGGTATTAAAAACAACTTTTTGTCTTTTTACCTTCCCGTTTCGCTCAAGTTAGTATAAAAAAGCTGAACGTGAAACGCTAAAGACCATTAATATCAATGTGTTACAATATATTTAGTCTAAAAAATAGACTGCATAATACTACAAAACACAACATATCTAGTAACTATGAATCAACTACTTAGATAGTATTAGTGACCTGAGACAGAGCATTAGCGCAAGGTGATTTTATGTCTTCTTGCGCTAATTTTTTGTCATAAAAACATGTGGCAGACTTTGTATATCTCTGCTTTGCCACGCCACACCATCATGCATTATGGCTATGCCTAAACAGAATCAATAAGAATAGAACATAAAAAATGACAACTCTACTAGACAATTAACTACAAAAATGATAGCAATTAGTTTATATAATATAAGACTTCCTATCAAAAGTTCATCCATATGAAGACAAGGAATTTATTATGCCAATCATAAAGAACTGCTTATCATCAATTAGTAACATATTACGCAACGAAAAAACATCATATTCTCTAATAAAAACAGAGCAAACAGGAAAACTGTTAAACAGAAAAATAACCACCACTCCCACACCAGCGAAACTATTATCATATCGAAATGCAGATTTAATAAAAGAAAACTACATTACAGAAAAAGTTTTATCTATTTTCAATATAAAACGGGATTTCGTTGCTGTAAGAATCCAAAGTAATCAGTTTACTGATTTAAAAAACAAGACAATTCAGGGTCATAAAGACACTGTCGCAAAAGTCATAGACTGGTATAACCCACAAAAAAACGCATTTGGTATCATGATGGGCACACCAAGACGTTCTGCTGATATAGCAAAGGAAGAATCCAGAAACGCTCTAAATTTCATGATAATGGAAAAGGATACATTTAATGAAAAGATACTTAACAGCAATGCTAATTTACAAAAAAAATACGGCACAACAGAAAATAGTAGTTGGGTATCGGCTTCTGTTGGTTCTCTTCTGGACAAAGGAGCCAAAGTATATCCAGATATATCATGCTCTCTGAGACTGGGAGAACCATTCATTATTACACTTCCAGAAACAGTCAGGCTGGATGTTAATATCCACCCACTCAAAAAATGATCCTGAACGTTTTTATGCAGGCAAATGCGTCCACATCAAGGCTTCAACCTTGTGCTCTCCCCCTGTCACAGGATAAATTTGCCTGTAAAAATCAAACTCTCCCTGCTCATTACCAATACCAATCAGTTGAATGCAGTTGCCATCTACAATAAATTTTTCCGCTGACGTAACCAAAATAAAGGCTTCCGGATGTTCATTAGGAAAGGTGTTAGCAAGAGTACACTGAATATCCATCTCCAACAAAATCTCCTGATTATTAGCGTAAACTCATCGACGAAATCGTTACTATCCCCTGGGCACATATGTACCATTGAATACTACTGTTCTCCAGATTCTGATAATCCATGGCGAACAATAAGAACACTACAGCCGCTTTGCTGATTAGTTAGCCATAACGGTGAACTTTGCTGGATAGTTTGAGAAATATCATTTCGCCGGAGGCTTATACACTGATTACTCAAGCTTACAACTGCAGGTGCATCAAAGCGCTCCGGACTATCAGTATCACGCATAGCTGTAAACAGAATATAATCACTACCAGCCATATCATATTCCGTTTCTTTTAGTCTTAACAAGCCATCCTCTCTTGTAATATTAACTGTAATTAAAGATGTCTCATCATGATGGGCATAGCGCTGTGTATTAAGAATTAAATGCTCTTCCAGAAATTTTACAGGGTTACTACGTATTTCATTCATTATACACCGAAGCTCTGAACGATGCGGCACCAGAAAGTGCCCGGTATTTTGTGAAATAATACTACTTACCTTGATTGTTTTCTCTCCAGCTCATGAAAAATAACTCGCGTATTATATTGTTTTACCAACCACAGGCCCCGAATGCCTGTGGTGTTTTTATATAAATTATCGGAAGTTAATATTGTTTCATTTGAAACATCTTAACTATCTTTTATAATAAAGCTTCCCCTTGCAGGGTCATATTTACACTCTTCTGGTTTAACAATCATTGATGGGGTTATTGGAGCTCGTGTCAGAGGGTGAACTGAACCGTCATTAACCACGCGAGAAAGTGCATCAACATCAAATAAAGTGCATACTGCTGAACTATCTGAATTTTTGACAAACACTCCTTCTTCGGGTCTCTCTAGTGTAATTGGACACTGAATAGACTCTGGCGGGCACTGGAAATTTCCTGAACTAACAGGAAACTTACATTGAGATATTTTGTCCTGAATACTCTCTTGCGATTGTGCTTCACCTGAGTCCGAAAGCATACTTAGCATTCTCTCACTAAGGGCTCGAGGACCATTATTAAATCCCAAAATCAATAACTCAGAAAGCAATCCGTCATTACCGCCACTGGATGAAAAGCGCCCATTAGTAGCATCATACACAATACTGACAGTTTCACCACCTACTGTAATATCTCCGCGCCCATTGGCTGCAATTCGGGCACGAAAAACCTCCAGCCCAAGATTAAATGAACGTGATCCAATATCTGAGGTTAATGGCATAACAAAACTCCCTATTTTAATTTGAACTCCAGACTTAAATAGCTGTAACAAACATCTGCCTTATATGGCAACACAAAAACCGGAGCCGGACTCCGTTTTTTGTGTGTCGGGCTGTTCATTCTATCCTTTCAACATTCAGCCTGATTGGCATTTATAGGTTATAACGTCGGTATTATCGGCCACTCAATATCCAGTGCAGTTGATGTATCAACACGGTTCAGTAACACCCGATACTTTTCAGTATGCCAAAGGGATGATCACCCGTGAGATAGCCGCCGCGTTCATGCTCATGCTAAAACATGGGGCACACAGAAAGTGATGGTATTAGATCTATATGGCATTTCATCATCAAATGCTGTTGACGGACTTACAGTCCGTGACTTACTACACAAATATTTAAATGACCAAATGCCGGAGGTAAAGCAGACCGTACTAAAAGATATGTGCTAGAACTGCTTATGGATAGTGACATCTCCGCGATCAAACTATCTGAACTGACAGAAAATGACGTAATTGAACATTGCAGGCTGAGAAACAACGCTGGTGCAGGTCCAGCAACAGTCAGTCACGATGTTAGTTATCTTGGCAGTGTTCTGGATGCAGCCAAACCTATATACGGAATTAATTACACATCAAACCCGGCGAAAAGTGCTCGTCCATATCTACTTAAACTTGCTTTGATTGGTAAATCAAACCGTCGTAATCGTAGACCAGCAGTTGATGAACTTGACATGCTCATTGAAGCCCTTCAACAACGATCTACTCATAAATGTTCAAAAATTCCGTTCGTTGATATCCTCAAAAGTTCAGCCTAGGCTATGCTGAACCGGTTTTCCTGAATCATTTTACCGTATGGTTAAATTTTAACGTCATAATACTTATTATTATGTTTACAAATAATTGCAGTTTTAACAAAAGCTAACTACATAGTGATTTTATTATCTCAATGTTTTTTTCAATATTATCGGTGTCATACTCAAACAACTGGAAACTAAAATTGTCATGCTTTTGATATTGAATATTTTCCTTTCGTAACATTTTAACATTTCCATCAATATCAAATAACGTTGCAATCTGCTCCAAATCTGTCTTATTTTGAGACATGCAGGAGAAGTAATTACAAATATCATCCAGCAAAATCGGAGTCAATGCTTTATGCGTCATCCAGTCCTCAAATCTTAACTTTCTGGTGACGCCCTCTCCTAAATCTGACTGATACAAGAATGCAGGACGACAAGAGTTTTCTCCTTTGGGAATATCGACAATGTAAGCATGACCAAGCGCACCATCATTAACACGTAATACAAAGCTCTTACATTCAGGCATACAGGACAGGCGCTCCTGAAGCTGCTCGAGCGATAGTGTCTGTTCATTTTCAAAGCAGTAACTGAAGCCATCCTTGTCCAGAAATAGTTTCATAATAGCATTAGCGGTAACTCCGCAGGAGGGTTCCACAATGCCTTTCTCTCGCCCTATAATAACCTCAACCTCCTCAATCGACATCCCCCAGTCTGTTGCCATCTGTTTGATGTTAGAGTCGATATTTTGCATTATTGCAGCAGGATTTTTCTGATGTATAGGTACTTCGTGGTCATCACTATTTAGCAATACATTAGCTTTGAGGTTCTGTGAGCACAGGGAAGCAAAATCTCTTACATGTAAGGCTGAAGTGTGTTGCATGGGAGATAATACAGCTTCAGTATTTACAGATATGGCCCCTGTCAGACAGGACGCGGACGTCGGGGGGGGAAGGGTAATGTCTTTCATATCTCATTCATTCACTCTATATTTATCTATAAATACAGGCGAGGTGCAAAAAGAACTTCTGGCATGGGCATTATGTCATGTCTGAAATTTTTCTGGTGCCTGTATGCCATTCGCCAGTCTCTCAGCGGCATTGTCCATTTCTGTGACGCGGCCTGGATTGCCAGCCACACCACTTTTTACCAACTCCATCCATGCAACAAATCCACTACACTGGATAAAATTACTAAATTTTACTTAATACCACACTAATAAGATCTTGCTTTCCTCCATGATAAGATTGCATTATTTGATTTTCACTCCATGAACGTTCAGAAATATTATAAGATGATATATCTATTGGATTAAATTCATTTCTCGTGCGATCATATAAGACATTTGTCTCTGTTGTATCGATAAAAAGAATTCCTTTTTGCTCAAGCCTGTCAAACATATCATAAATGGCATGCTCAGCCTGTGCCGGCAAGGACGAAATATTTAAAAGCGATTCTCCATTTATTTTATCCATTCTAATACCAATAATATCGCCATTATCGCCATATATTTTTTCTGCACTCCCGGCACCATAATATTGGTTGAAGCAACGAACTTCGTTTGTTACCTCTTCATTGCTTTGAGATGTAGTAAACATCTTCAGGACTTTTGTTGCATCCTCAGCATCTTCATATACTACAGCGTTACCCCCTTTGCCAATAACATTACCAGGCACAGGCAAGCTGTTATAGTCCACACTCGGTAACTCTGGCGGTGCATAATCAACAGGAGGTAAATCAGGTCTATTCGAATGAACAGCACCTCTTTCCATAGCCCTATTCACTGGCGATGAATTCAGCATCACCTCAATTTTCCTGCTAATCTCTCCCTTAGGCCATCCCAGCCTGTGCAACAGATTAGTAAAGCAACCACTATGACTTTCTCTTGTAACGCAAAACTTATTATCAGTGACAACAACACGATATGTTCTGTTGCCCACCTTTACTTGCGCCCCATTATCCGAGCTAGCAGCTGCATCCCTTACAGAGGATAAAATACGACTGTCAGGAGAAGTCAGGTTTCTGGTTAAAGAATTCCATGAACACCCCAAATTTACAGAAGATGGTGATAGCATACATTTCAACCTTCAAAATGAATCAATCTTTACTTTCTTAACAAACATCACCATGACATGACAACAAAAACCGGAGCCGGACTCCGGTTTTGT
>OCAA01001763.1_pt1 | contig 9896 bp, 8 predicted proteins | sample 1538241 | NCBI WGS metagenome assembly OCAA01 (sample SAMEA2580241, study PRJEB22360) | human gut metagenome | biome: human gut; feature: human-associated habitat; material: faeces | place: Denmark | collected 2008/2010
GATTATCTTGCAAAATTATCATCTGCGGCGCATCCGCTTTCACGATTTGCGCCACCCGTATGTCAAGCACACGACAAAAAAATATAATTCTGAAAAGCAGAAAACCCAAACTACCAATCTTAGTGCTGATAGTCTGGGTTTTCTGTTTTTGCTTTTTATTCTACGACTTTGCTCGTAGTATAGGTGGGATTATCTCCATCATTTCCTTCAAAGACTACTTCTGTTGTAGCACCGCATTCTTCACAATGGAGATATAGTTTTTTCACCATTCCATCTTCATCTGAATCATCACCATCAATGCTTAATTTCTTACTTTGGCAAACTGAGCAATGGTATTGAGAAAGTGGATCGAAAACTTTCTGAAGGATGTTTTCATAAACGCCAACAAGAGAAATACAAAGCGTAACACAGGTTGAGGCTTCGTAGTATGTAGCACTACGCGAATGTGTAATCTTATTGGCGTAATCCCAGGTGGATTCTGTTAGTTTCTTAATAATACTTCTGTAATCTGCGTTTTCCGATCCTTTCAAATAGAACTGAATAAATAGTTCACATTTTCTCTTGAAATTCGATGCTTGGGGCTGCTCCCCATCACCAGCCATTGCAGGGTCATAAATGTGGTTGCCGAGTTCAATCAATGTTTCTCTGCACTGAACACCTATCGCTTGAAAATCTTCAATCTCCTTAGCGGTATCAATTAGCGCAGCGACACTTTTGAGCTTTCGGAAAAGTTGAGGAGCAATTTCTGCATCGAGCGTCACACCATTTACAAAATCCTCTGGACTATATTCACCCTGGGCTGCGCTCATTCTCTGCATTAAGCCCATGTGGAAAGAATACACTTCATCTGCTCCAAAATAATATGCACTTTGGGGATAGAGATTCATCGGAATCCCGTCGCCCTCCACTACCCACCAATCTCCATCAGTATCGGTTTTGACATTCCAGACGCGCACATCAACACCCAAATCATTGAAGTGTTGCTCTGTTTTTGCGCTCAATACTGTGCATTTTCCTTGAGATTGCCATTCTACATAGCTTTTCACATCTTCAAATGTTCGATTTCCCATTTTTGTTCCCCCTGGTACAGCTTTCATAGTAAATAGAATTTAACTATATTGTACCACTTGTCGTTTGACTATAAAAGCGCCAAAGAGCAGAAAACCCAAGCCACTAAGATGGATTTGATAGCCTGGGTTTTCCGTTTTTGTATCTTCAATTATTCAAAGAGGTCATGGACCTTGTAAACAATCTCAATGCGGTTGTCGGGGAATACATACACCTTTTCGATCAGCAGATCGGTCAGCTCCGAGGTTAGCACATTCGCTTCCGTAACCGAGTGAGCAATCTCCTGTCGGCTGCTTTGGCGGGCCTGTTCTTCCCGCTTCAGCTTTGCCTGGGCGGTGACAGCAGCATAAGCCCTGCCCCAAAAGCCGGATAATAGTGCGGTCTTGCGGACACGAATGAGAAAAAATGCAGGAAACAGAAAAATGAAGTAGTGATTTTTCGGGTTCCACTTTACAAACAAGGAGAACCCGAAATGAAGAAAAAAACTGTAAGCAAGGACCCTTTGGCAGAAAAGATTGAAGAAATCCTAACGCCCTATCCGGACCCGATGAGCCGCAACGACTTCCGCATCGTTTGCCATATCGGAACACGAACCTCGCTTTATCTCCTGCAAAGCGGACTTGTTCCCTGCAAAAACAACGGAAAGAAAACGCGCTGCTATAAAATCGCCAAGAAAGATGTTGCCGAGTATCTCTACCGCCGAGAGTCCGACCCGATGCACTACACTCCGCCCAGCGGGTGGTATTACAACTACCCCAAACACAAGAAACCTGCCGCATCGTTGGAGCGCAAGCTGAACTATACGGGCGAAGAACGGCTGCTGGCCAAGGAATGGTACGAGCAGCAGTTAGCAAATTACCCGGATGTACTGACTGTTGCGCAAGTCTGCGAGGTGACAGGCTACCAACGCCACACAATTCTGAAATGGTGTAGCAAGGGCTTGCTGAAAACCATCTTACAGACACCCAAGTATATGATTCCGAAAGTATGGCTGCTGGAATTTGTGACATCCGACTTTTTCAACGAGATCAGCCGAAAATGTGGAAAACACTATGCCGCCATCAAGGAAATCGGTAATTCAAGCAAAAGCAGGTGATATACTCATTCATCATAATGTGTTCCGTTCAATTTTCCAGTCGCTGACTGGAAAATCGGGTGGTTGAGATATACAAGACATTTTTCCATTAAAGAATATAGTTGGAAAAATCGCTGCATCGTCCTTTATCCGTGCAGAGGATAGGTGACAACCTATAGTAGTGCGGTCAACTCAATTTGCCAGACAGCGTCTGGTAAATTTAGGAATCCCAATATAGCGGGTACAATATTTTTCGGATTAGCATTCAAGATCCAATGCAAAAGTGACTGTGGTGCAAAGTGGATCTCTGCGCCACAGTCACTTTTGCATTAAGCAAATCAACATAAGCCATAAATCAATATTTTAGTTCAGCCCGGACAATGATCGCATAACAAGGTCAATATCCTTGTTTTCCAACTCCTGAATGATATGGAGATAGGTCTTTTGGGTGGTTGTCATACTGGAGTGTCCCAGTCGCCGGGCAACACTCGCAATAGATACGCCGGTAAAAAGTAGCAGGGATGCGTGGGTGTGGCGCAGACCGTGGATAGAAATGACCGGAATATTGCACCTCTCACAATGGCGGCTCAAAACATCATTGACGGTGGAGTTGTAGACCTTGCCATCCACAAAAATAGGTTGATCGTCCGGCAGACCTTTTACAAGCTCGGAAAAACGAATAACAGACTGCCAATCAATTTGAATTTTACGAACCGATGATTTGTTCTTTGTCGGCTGAAACCCACCGGCGCCCTTGTAATCCCATGTCTTACTGATGGAAAGGGTCTGATGATAGAAATCAAAGTCCTTGGGGGTCAGTGCCAGTGCCTCCGAAAAGCGCATTCCGGTCTTGGCCACCAAAAGAATGAAATAATCCCAGTTCACTTCGTCTTTTAATTCAAGCGAGGCAAGGAGCGTGTGCAGTTCAAATTGGTTGAGGTACTTTATTTTCTTTGTAGATGGTGCCTTGCCTTTAATAATCGCTTTCCGCGTGGGGTCACGATCAATCAGCCCCTCGTCCACTGCGTCTAAAACAGCTCCTTTGAGTTGGTGGTGAAAGTCCATTGTCGTCTGCCGCTCATGGTATTCGGCATAATCATTCAGCAACTGCTGATACGCAATGCGATTCAAATCGCAAATTTTCAAATCCGGGATAAGTTTTTCGAGCCATTTTTGCGTCATCAGGTACTTATCCATTGTAACCTGTCTTATCGCCCCTTTCTTGTATACAGTAATCCACTTTGCATAATATTCACAGAACTTATCTGTGCGTTGTGCTTCGTTAAGCATATTGCACCTCCGTTGTATGTGTGAATATGGCTTACGCTGATGAAGGGTGATAAGGTGGTCGAGCTGCTGAAAAAAAGAGCCAATTTGCTGCTGTTCGGCATAATCCTTCGGCATCGTTAGGTTTGTTTCGAAGAAGTCCGCTGGCGCAACATTCAATAAGCCGTGGTTCCGCGCACCTTCGGCTGCAATGGCCTGAATACCCTTGTGCCACAAGTCGGTGTTATAATAGGTGACTATATAATCAGAACTGGTCTTTCTCTCATCCAAAATTTTGAAAACAATGTAAAGCGTTGATAATACGCCACTTTCGTAACTGTCAAGACGCTTAATTGCACCCCAAGGAGCATCGGAAGATGTACTTTTATTGTAAGCAAATTCACCATTCCTAACAAGAAAATAACCGCTTACATCCTTGCTTGCTATGCGCTTATCGAAGAACTCATTCTGGTTAATTAGACCATACTGCGCGGAGATTGTCAGTGGCAAAGTTGATTCGAGATTTTCGTTTTTGCGTGTGATGCGTTCGACAACTTCCCCCAACTTCCGCTGTTCCCAAGCGTATGTATTTTATGGCATAAGCCACAATTTTTTGTGGAAACCTTAGCTATCTGTGTTATAATAGAAATAACTACTTACGCTTTTCCCAAGAAAGGGTATTTTCTAAAACAAAAGGAGCTTGACCGATGAACAAACAACAGCTTGCGCAGAAGATTTGGGCTTCTGCTAACCAGATGCGCTCCAAAATCGAGGCCAGTGAGTACAAAGACTTTATCCTTGGTTTCATTTTTTATAAATATCTGTCCGATAAAGAAATCGAATTTCTGAAAGACAACGATTATGACGATGAGCTGCTGAAAACCGTAACCGAGGACGACCCCGAAACCGTCAAATGGGTGCAGGAAAACATCGGCTATTTTATCTCCTACAAAGATTTCTTCTCCATCTGGCTCGGCATGGGCAAGGATTTTGATGTTTCCAATGTGCGTGACGCGCTGTCGGCGTTCAGCCGGCTGATTTCCCCCACGCACAAGCGTGTGTTTGAGAAAATCTTCAACACACTGGAAACCGGTCTTTCCAAACTGGGCGACAGCTCCGGCACCCAGACCAAAGCCATCAGCGGTCTGCTGAATCTGATCAAGGATATTCCGATGGACGGCAAGCAGGGCTATGATGTGCTGGGCTTCATCTATGAATATCTTATCAGTATGTTTGCCGCCAATGCCGGCAAAAAGGCGGGCGAGTTCTATACGCCCCACGAGGTTTCGCTGCTGATGTCCGAAATTGTGGCAAGCCACCTGCAGGGCAAGAACGAAATCAAAATCTATGACCCGACCAGCGGTTCCGGCTCGCTGCTGATCAATATCGGCAAAAGCGTTTCCAAGTATATGGCTGACGCAAACAATGTAAAATACTACGCGCAGGAACTGAAAGAGAACACCTACAACCTGACCCGTATGAATCTGGTAATGCGCGGCATCAAGCCGGACAACATCGTTACCCGCAACGGCGATACGCTGGAGGAGGACTGGCCCTACTTTGATGATGCCGACCCCATCAACTCCTATGACCCGCTGTATGTAGATGCCGTAGTATCGAACCCGCCGTATTCGCAGGCATGGGATCCCACCAACAAGGAGGGCGACGCCCGCTATGCCCGCTTTGGTCTGGCACCCAAGGGTAAGGCGGACTATGCCTTTTTGCTGCACGACCTTTACCATATCAAGCCAGACGGCATTATGACCATCGTTTTGCCCCACGGTGTTCTGTTCCGCGGTGGTGAGGAAGGCACGATCCGCAAAAATCTGATTGAGAACAACCATATTGACGCCATCATCGGTCTGCCCGCCAACATTTTCTTTGGCACGGGCATTCCCACCATCATTATGGTGTTGCGCCAAAAGCGCGAGCGCGAGGATGTACTTATCATTGACGCCTCCAAGGGGTACACCAAGGAGGGCAAAAACAACAAGCTCCGCGCCTCCGACATCAAGCGCATTGCCGATACCTTTGTAAAGCGTGAGAGCATCCCCAAATTTTCCCGCACGGTCAGCCGTGAGGAAATCCGCGCCAACGACTACAACTTAAACATTCCCCGCTATGTGGACTCCTCTGAGGCTGCGGAGCATTGGGATGTATACGCCTCTATGTTCGGCGGCATCCCCGCAGCAGAACTGGACGAGCTTTCCGCGTACTGGGCGGCGTTCCCTGCGCTGCGCGGTGAATTGTTTGCTGAAAACGGAACGCCCTATGCGGCGCTGACCGTTGAGGACATCAAGTCGGCTATCAAAAACAGCCGCGATGTAACCGCCTTTGAGGACGCCTATCGTTCCGCCTTTGCTGCGCTGCCCGCCTATATGAAGGCTGTCCTGTTGGACGGCATGGACAAAATTGAGATTGCCAAGACAGAAACCACCCTCAGCGAGGATATTTTTGCGCGCCTTGCCGACATTCCGCTGATTGACAAGTACGAGGCCTATCAGCTGCTGGACGACCACTGGAACACGATTGCCGTTGACCTTGAAATGATCCAGACCGAGGGGTCCGGTGCAGCCAAAAAGGTAGACCCCCATCTTGTCACCAAAAAGAAGGGCAACGACGAGCAGGAAGTGCAGGACGGCTGGGTTGGGCACATTCTGCCCTTTGACCTGCTGCAAAAAACGCTGTTGAAAGATAAGGCTGGCGCGCTCCACGCGCTGGAAAATCAGCTTGCCGAGCTTCCCGCCGAATATGAAGCCCTGCTGGATGAATTTACCGAGGACGACAAGGACGCTTATAAAGAGTGCTTTACCGAAGAAGGCGATGCTTTTGTGCCGAAAGAGATTGCCAAAAAGGTCAAAGAACTGCGGCGAGACCGCACCCCCGAGGCACAAAATGCCTGCCGCATTTTCAGCCGTGTAGAGGAACTGACCAGGCAGGAAAAGGCACTGAAAGCCGAAATCAAATCTGACGCAGCAGCACTGGAAGCCCTGACAAAAAAGACCATTGAGGGGCTGACCGATGCGCAGGTGTTGGAGCTGCTGGAGCAAAAATGGATTGCGCCCTTTACGAACGAGCTCGCCAAACTGCCCGATGCCATGGTGGACAGCCTTGTCAGCAAGATTCAGACCCTGCAAAATAAATATAGCACAACCTTCTTTGATGTGGAAAGCGAAATCCGCGCCACCGAAAAGCAGCTGGCCGCGATGATGGACGACCTTACCGGCAGTGAGTACGACCTGAAAGGCCTGAGCGAGTTCAAGACGCTCTTGTTGGGTGACTGATATGGCAAAACAGAACAAACCTGCCATCCGATTCAAGGAATTTACTGACGCTTGGGAACAGCGGAAGTTAGAAGATTACCTTACTGTTTCCGCCGAAAAGAACACTGATAACCTGTACACAAAAGAAGATGTACTATCGGTGTCGGGTGATTTTGGTGTCGTTAATCAAATTGAATTTCAAGGTCGCTCTTTCGCTGGAGCATCAGTGTCCAATTATGGCGTTGTTCATACAGGCGATGTGGTTTATACAAAATCACCACTAAAGGCAAACCCGTATGGAATCATTAAAGCAAATAAAGGAAAACCCGGCATAGTATCGGTACTTTATGGCGTTTACCACACGAGAGAAAATGCAAACGCTGACTTTATTCAAATGTATTTTGAGCAAGATGCTCGTTTGAATAATTATCTCCGTCCGCTCGTTAATAAAGGTGCTAAAAACACCCTTTTAATTAGCGATACGGATGCTCTTGAGGGGGAAGTCTGTCTTGCGCCGACATTTGACGAACAGAAAGCTATTGGACAGTTTTTTGATTCCCTCGACAACCTTATCACCCTTCATCAGCGTAAGTATGACAAGCTGCAAGTTTTGAAGAAAGCCATGCTTGAAAAAATGTTTCCGAAAAATGGCAGCAGCGTTCCCGAAATCCGATTCAAGGGATTTACTGACGCTTGGGAACAGCGGAAGTTCTCGGATATTACTTTTCCAGCGGGTGAAAAGAACAAAGAGAATCTGCCATTAGAGAGTTATTCCATTACAAATGAAAGTGGATTCGTACCGCAAGATGAAAAGTTTGAAAACGGTGGTACAATGCGAGAAGCCGACAAAAGAATGTACTATATTGTTTCTCCAAATTCATTTGCGTACAACCCTGCAAGAATAAATGTGGGTTCCATTGGATACCAAGACACGGGAAAAAGTGTGATAGTAAGTTCACTTTATGAGGTCTTTAAGACTTCTGACGATGTGGATGATAGACTCCTCTGGCATTGGTTCAAATCGCCTGATTTTCAAAAGCTGATTATGCAGTTGCAAGAGGGTGGTGTTCGTCTCTACTTCTATTACGACAAACTCTGTATGGGACAAGTACCCCTCCCTTCACTTGAGGAACAGCGCAAAATTGGAAAGTTATTTGATACCCTCGACCACCTTATCACCCTTCATCAGCGTGAGTTAGAAAAGCTGCAAAATATCAAAAAATCCATGCTCGAAAAGATGTTTGTCTAAGGAGAATCGTGAAAAAATGGGAAAAATTATTTTATATCACGGCACTCCCGACAAAATCGTTGTGCCGAAATTTGGCGGCGGGGATGATAAACACGACTATGGCAGGGGCTTTTACCTTACCGAGAACATCGAACTTGCCAAAGAATGGGCGGTCTGCCGCCCGAACGACACAAACGGCTGGGTTCACAAGTACGAGCTGGAAACTGCCGGGCTGAAAATTCTGGATTTTCAGCAGCACAGTGTTCTTGCGTGGCTGGCAGAGCTGATGAAGCACCGGGACGCCGCCGACTCTAAGCGATACCGTATGCTGGCAAAGAAATTTATCGAAAAATACGGCATGGATACCCGCGATTATGATGTGATTTGCGGCTGGCGCGCAAACGCCTCCTACTTTTACATTGCCAAAGAGTTTGTGCGCGATAATATTGATGTGGATATTCTGGAAGATCTGCTGTCGCTGGGCGGTTTGGGCATCCAGTATTGCATCAAGTCCGAGGCCGCGTATGCAAATCTGAAAGAAATAACCGACGAGCTGCTTGCCGTGGACTACACTGAATTTAACGACAGGTACAATCAGCGCGACATAACGGCAAGAAAACGGATGCGCGAACTGGTGGATTCCGACGCGAACACGGTCACAAAGGTGTTCAGCACACTGTTTGAGAGGTGAGGGACAATGCGCGCGTATGCAAAGGAATATGTAAGCGATGTAGTCGAAAATCAGGGCAAGCTCTTTGACCTTGTGGCACAGAAATACCCTGACAAGGATACTGCGGCTTTTATCAATTCCTATATGGCAAGCAAAACCAGAAAAAGCATCGACGAAGCCAAAGCCTATGTAAACACGATGAGCGCCCCCGAATTGTGGGATTACTTTTGCAAAACCGAGGACTTTACGCTGAAGGACGGCAAAGCCATCGAGGGGTTTATGCCGGACTGGATCGGTGAATTTTATGCGTATTATCAATGGTATTATAATCTGCCCAGCAGCGAAGTTGTAAAAAAAGTGCCGGTGGCTTTTCTGGAAAAAGCATACGGCGGGCTGCATGATCTGGAACTGGATTTGGCGGTACAAAAAGTCGGTGAAGTATAATGACGGTTGTTTGCTTTCATAACCCCAGTGAGGAAAACGGATATTTGAGCAACTGGTACCCCTGCCGCTTTACGGTGGAGGGGGTGGACTTTTCCTCCATGGAACAATATATGATGTACAAAAAGGCTGTGTACTTTGGTGACAAGGCTGTGGCGGCCAAAATTCTTGCAACCGATGATGTTGCCGAAATCAAGGCGCTTGGCAGACTGGTTGCCAATTATAGCGAGCGTTATTGGAACGGTATTCGGCAAATCGTTGTTTTTACAGGGCTGCTTGCCAAATTCACCCAAAATGACGACCTGAAAGCGCAGCTTGCCGCCACCAAAGGTTCCGTTTTGGCTGAATGTGCGGTCAGGGATACCATTTGGGGCATCGGCTTGTCGATGAAGGACCCGGACAGGCTGGATATTGGCAAGTGGAAGGGGCAAAACCTGCTGGGCTATGCCCTGATGATGGTGCGCGAACGGCTGTAAAAGCGCACACAAATACCCGGAAAGGGGCAAAACAAATGACCTTTCAAAAGGAATCGGACTTTGAAGAAGCGCTTATAAAAATCCTGACGACCAAAGGCTGGGAGAGCACAATTCTGAAATATCCCACCGAGCAGGATCTGATTCGCAACTGGGCAAACATTCTCTTTGACAATAATCGCGGCATAGATCGCCTTGGCGATTACCCCTTGACCGATGGCGAGATGCAGCAAATTGTGGAGCAGATTCGGGAACTGCGCACGCCGCTGAAGCTGAACGGCTTTATCAACGGCAAAACGGTTTCTGTCAAGCGCGATAACCCCGATGACAAGGCACATTTCGGCAAGGAAGTCAGCCTGAAAATCTACGACCGCATGGAGATTGCCGCCGGGCAAAGCCGCTACCAGATCGT
>OCAA01001770.1_pt1 | contig 9859 bp, 7 predicted proteins | sample 1538241 | NCBI WGS metagenome assembly OCAA01 (sample SAMEA2580241, study PRJEB22360) | human gut metagenome | biome: human gut; feature: human-associated habitat; material: faeces | place: Denmark | collected 2008/2010
TTTTTAAATTTATAAATTTAAAGTTTTTCTATTATGAACAAAAAATTTTTAAGTGTAGTCCTGTTCGGAGCTCTTATGGCCGGCTCTTCAGTGACTTTCACGGGATGTATCGACAACGATGAACCCGCAGGTATCGAAAATCTTCGCGGTGCCAAGGCTGAATTGCTGAAAGCTAAGGCTGCTGTAGAAACAGCAAAAGTGGCTTATGTCAATGCACAGACAGCACAGGCTAATGCTGAAGCCAGAAGATTGGAAGCTGTGGCTCTTCAAGCAGAATTGAAGGCTAAAGAAATGGAGTTGGACAACGCGTTAACAGAAGCCCAGAACGCAGAGAAGATTGCTGCTGCTGAAGCTAAAGTTGCCGAGATTCAGGCTAAATTGGAACAGAATAAACTGAATTGGGAAAAAGAAAAGCTGGAATGTGAAACAAATTTGGCTTACGCTCAAAAAGCTTATGAAGATGCAATGAAGGCTCTTGAATTGTCTAAAGAATTTTTGAGCGATCAGGAACTTGCTGTATTAAAAACCGTTCAAGGTAAGTTAACTGCTGCTAAGAATGCTATTTATGGCTATGATGTCGTGAATGGAGAAAATACTAACCATATTCTTGGTTCTAAAGAACAATTAGATTTGGCATATGAAAGATATGAAGAAGCAGCTACTAATATTGATAATTATATTACCAAACCTTCTTTGGAAGCTAATTTGACCAATGCACAAGCCAGCTTAGACTTTTATAAGGCTGAACTGGATTTGAAACTTGAGGCTCTGAATACCTTGAAATCAGGTGAAGCTTATCAGGCATGGTTGAAATTGAAGGAAGAATATACTGCAAAGAGGGATTCTTTAGAAACTGAAATCGCTGCTAAGCAGAGCAAAGCCAACAAGATTATTGCAGAACAAACTCCGGCAATTGATGCTTTGGAAGATGCTATTGCAGATGCGCAAGCCATCGAAGCTTCTGTTGCTGCTCCTAAATCAGACAAAGACTCTACATTTGCCGTGTCTAAAGCAATTGTAACTGATTTGGATGCAAGTGACTTTGGAGGCTTTGTAACATACGATGCCGGAACAGTGACTGCTAAGTTTAAAACCGGTGCAGAAGTTCTTGCTTTTGTAAAAGAAGATGTGAAAGAGTTGACTAACCAAAAAGGCGCAGCTGCTTATGCAACTATGCTGGATGACGTATTCTCATTTGCAGATGGCAAAGACTCTGAATACAAGAAAGCGGTGGACGAAATTGATGCTGCTGTAAAAGCTGTAAACAAGAAAAAAGCTGCTATTGCTTCTTTGGATACAGAAAAAGCAGAGGCAGTAAAAGTTGCTGCTGAAAAAGAATTGAAATCGGCTCAGGAAGCACAGACTAAGGGGGTTACCGCATGGACAAACTCTATTGCTGCTTGGAAGAAAGCTGAAGGTTACACAACAGAAGAGGCTGATAAAAAGGCTGTAGAAGCAGCAAAAAAAGCATATGAGGATGCAATAATTGCTGCTGATAAATTGGGTGATGATACAGAAAAAGCAAAAGCTATATTGAAAGCCCAACAAACATTCGCGGATGCCATCGTGAAATATTACAACGCAGCAGCACCTTTACAATTGACTGTTAATAAAGTAACTTTAAAACAAAGTGTTACTATTGGAGGTGAAACTAAAGAAAGCAACGTATCGAAGACCGTTAAGGAATGGCTGAGTGATGCTGATAATAAAGATGTTTATTTAGCTGCACTTATTATGTATTTCGGCAATGATGCTACAAAGTTGTGGACTGTAGGTAAAGCAGAAGACAAGTATGATGCTGTAGCAGGAACAGGTGTCAAAGCTGAAGCAGGTTTGGCTACTCTTAAAACTAAAACTGAGATTAAGACTGCATGGGCTACTGCATCTATCAACCTGTTTGGTAAGGAATTAGGCCAGAATACTTATACCGGTGAAGGCCGTGAGACAGAACCGACAGAAACTGAAATTAAGGCTGTATGGGAAAAAGATAATAGTGCAGCAGGTCTCTACGGTGCTGTTATGAATGCGGAAGTTAAACTTCAGACAGCTACAGAAAATGTAGAAAAGGCTGCTCAGTTCGACAAGGTAACTGCTCAGTTGGCTGCATGGAAGAAATCTTTGGCTAACGCTAAAGACGCTTATATAGCTGACAACAAGGAAGTATTAGATGCCGTTGTTGCTGCACAGAAAGTTGTTACCGAAAACGTAGCTACTCCGATTACAGCTTTGGGTATGGATAAAGATAGAGCTTTATTAGGCGAAATCAATGCTGTACTGGAATTCAGTGCTAACGATTCAGATGAAGCATTAATCATTAAACATGTCAATGACTTGATTGAGACTTTACAAACAGAAATCGGTGTGAAGAAAGGCTCATTTAATGAAGAAACAGGAGCATACGTTGAAACATCAACCGATCTTTATCTGAAGATTGAAAAGGCTGAGTCTGATGTATTTGAAGCTCAAAAGATGTTAGACCTTTATAACTCAGGTGATTTAACAGAACAATATGTAGTTGATACTGCTAAGGCAGCATATGAAGCAGCTAAAGCACAATATGAAAAAGATCTTGAAACATTCAACTATTGGAACGCTAAATTGGCTGAATTAATGGAAACTCTTTACGGTACTGCTTCCGCAGAATAATTAAGTAAAAACGTAATTATACGATGATCAAGAAACTATGCACATTACTGATGCTCACTATCCTCTCTGCGCCTTTACTGGCGCAGACTGTAGGCAGTGAGAGTGATGGCGTGTTGTTTGCTCCCAAGAAAGGCCAGTGGCAAGTATCTGTCCTGCTGGGCGGAGGTAACAATTTCTACAATGAAAAAACCTCCTACCTGCTCCCTGCCTTCACCAATACCGGCGGTTCGGTCGGACTGCCCGACAAAGGTGAGGCATCACAGGGGGACTTAAACAGATACCTGAACATTGACGGTTTGAATAACAATAGTCTGACCAACATTCTGGGTATTGAAGGCAAATATTTCCTGTCTGACTGCTGGGATATCAACTTCCAGTTCAGCATGAATATCAACCTGACTCCCAAGAAAGACTATGTGGAAGGCAACTCTACGGAAGTACCCGACATGATTATCCCGGCACAAGATTACATTAGTGCACGGATGACCAACAACTGGTACGTTGGCGTGGGAACTAACCGCTATTTCAAAGTGAGCAATCCTCGCATCCATCCCTATCTGGGTGGCTCTTTAGGCTTCCAGATGGCACGTATCGAGACTACAGAACCTTATACAGGCGATAATTATTATGATGAAGATATGGTAGAAACCGATAAAGAAACCGGAAAACCGGTTGACCCCGACGAACTCGGCGGTCTTCCTACCCAGGTCTATCTCTCGGGCAGCCGTGCCGGTCAGATGTTCGGCATCAAGGCTGCCGGTGTAGCCGGTATCGAATACAGCCTGGCCCCGGGCCTGGTGCTGGGATTCCAGTTCCAACCCCTGGCCTACCGTTACGATGTCATCCAGCTGTGCCCCAAAGGTTTTGACAAGTACAACGCCTCACACCATAATATCAAGATTTTTGATATGCCGGTGCTGAAGCTCGGTATCAGATTCTGACGTAACCCGTTTACGTAGTAAATAACAAAAGGCCGTTCCGCTAAAGCGATTTAGCCGGACGGCTTTTTTCAAATGAGAAAGATGAGAAAAAGAACATGTTTTCTGCCACAGGCAGGTGTCCTGCTGATGCTCGTTCTGACATTATGTGCGTGTACTTCTGTTCCCAAAGGATGCACCATAGAAGGGACGGTAAAGGACAAAAGCTACGAGGGGAAGCAGGTTTACCTGCGCCACGCACTGACTCCGGAAACGTATGACAGTACCATCGTGAAGAACGGCACTTTCCGCTTTACCTTGGGGGAAACCTCACCTGAAGTGTCCCTATTGGTGCTGAAGGCCTCCTCCGATGACCTGTTCCCCGTTACGCTTCCCGTGGTGACTGAAAAGGGAGTTGTAAAAGTGGTCCTGGGAGAGCTGGTCCTCACCTCGGGGACGGATTTGAACGACAGGCTGCAGGACTTCCTGCTGGCTGTCGACCGGTTCGGTGACGAGATGGCCGGGAAAGGGGAAAGCCACGGGAAAATCAAAAAGGATTTCTCCGTTTTGCTGGAATCCTCCATTCTCCAGAACAAGGACAACGAAGTGGGAGTCTATATCTTCCGCAGCTACGGCTCGCGTCTGTCCCCCGAACAGAAAGCACATATCGCAGAGCGGGCGGGTGAATGGTTCCGCAAGCGGCTGGATGAAACAAATAACCAATTAAAACAGTAGTGACTATGAAAGTAAAGGTGATTATTGCAGCTTTATTACTGGCGGGTGCCGGTATGAGCGCCAACGCTCAGAGTACGGAGGACAACTGGTTCCTCCAGGGCCAGCTTGGTGCCTCCTATTCGCTGGACGGCACGGGTATCGGCAAACTGATTTCTCCGGCAGGACAGATTGCTGCCGGCAAGTACTTCAATCCTTATGTGGGTGCCCGTCTGGCTGTCAGCGGCTGGAGGGGAAGGGGCGGGAGCGGCAGGAGGGCCCCCGGCGGTTCCAATTGGTTATGGGGCGGGAAGGGCCGGCGGCCCCGCCGAGGGGTTCTACTATGGTGCGGCCACCGTGGACGGCCTGTTCAACATGAGCAGCCTGTTCTGCGGAAGCAACCCCGAACGTTTCTTCAATGCACGCCTTATCGCGGGGGTCGGTTACAACCAGACCTTTGACGAGGGGGCGAGCAGCTTCATGGCAAGGCTGGGCCTCCAGGCAAGCTTCCGCCTGAACAAAGCCTTCGATTTCAATGTTGAAGCCCTGGCAAACGGTGTTTCCGACCGCTGGAACCGCCGGGACGACCACAGCTTCGATTCCTATTACAACGTGCTGGTGGGCATCACCTACAAGTTCGGTACGGGATTCAACCTGAAATGTCCCGACTGCAAGCCGGTAGCGTACAGGAACGAACGTTACAGCGAGTCATACGTGAAGTCGCTCAATGACAGGATCAACGAGCTGCAGGGCGCAATCGACAGCCATAAGTGTCCCGAACCGGTTCCGTGTCCCGAGGTGGAAAAGAGCGTGCCGGGCATCAAAAGCCACGTTTCCTTCGGGCTGGCAAAGACGGACATCGCCGAGGACCAGCAGGTCAACATCCTGGCCATTGCGGACTATATGAAGCAGTATCCCCGCTCAAAGGCGACCATCACCGGTTATGCCGACAAGGGAACGGGAAGTGCAAAGGTCAATGCCGAGCTTGCCAAAAAACGTGCACGCATGGTGGCCGACGAACTGATTAACAGGTACGGCATCAGTGCAGACCGACTGAGTGTGGACAGCAAGGGTTCCGAGGTGCAGCCTTTCACAACAAATGACTGGAACCGTGTAGTGATTATGATTGCGGAATAAGAGAGCCGCTTTTATAATATTTTGGTGAAAAGAAGGGTAGTTTTCTCAATTGAAGACCGCCCTTCTATATTTATGATATAAAATAAAGTTTCTTAATAGCATCAATGTTATAAATATCAATTGAGATATTGTATTTTTGTTCCCATCCAGTCACTTTCCATCTCTCTCTTGCTACGATAGATTTTCTTATCTTTTAAATAATAATAGTCCGGTTTGCCGGCAAATTCTATATTGGCATACTCTGACTCATTAGTATGATGTATAGACCATACACCTTCATAATTTAAGGTATCGTCAAATAGGATAAGTGTGGTTGAATCTTCTTTTAACTCAAATTTTATCCCTGATTCCGTAACAAACACACCATCAAAGGGAGCAGAATTACTGCTATCTCCTTTGCATGAGGAAAATATATAAAAGTAAAGAAGAATCAGCGTATAAGTAAATAACTTCATGTTTATTTTTATTTTGATTTCGTAAAAAAAAGGACGCTCCTTTTAAAAAGCGTCCTTTTCATATTATAGTCCTAAATATTAGTTATTGGGAGTACCGTCTGCCTTGTGAACATTCACTTCGAGAGCTTCTTTCTTCAAGACACCCCATTTATGAGCAACTTCAACAGAGATATACATCTTATAATCAACATTAACCGGAGTACCTTCATTGTTGAAGTATGCCAAGTGGGTAGGATCTGAAACTACCTCTTGAGCATTTGCTTTATCAACCACACCACCATTTTCAGTAGCTTCCATCTGTTTCAGTGATGCCTTGGTTGGCAACTTACCGTCTTTCACACCTTCGGTATGTTTGTAAGTGTTAGTTGCTGCATCATATGACAAGCTGGTAGTTACTTTATCTGTTAAGAACTTAACATTGTGAACACCGTAGAAGTCATACAATTCATGTGCATATTCACCGTCCTTAACTTCCGTAAGGTCTTGAGCTGCAACTTTATTTCCATTCCAGTCTGTAAAGTTGAATCCGTTTGCTACATTCAAGAAGCTACCATCGATTTCTGCATCAACAAAGTTACCGTTGATGCTACCGTCAATAGTCAAAGGATCAATGAAGAATACTTCAAATTTCTGAACAGGAATTACATTAAACTCATTGTATTCAACAACCAAGTTTACAGGAACAGATTTACCAACCAATGCCTGAGCAGCAGGTGTACCATTCAGTTTGTCTAATTCGTGTAAACGAACGTGGCTTTCGCATTCATCCGTTCCAGAACCCAGTATTTCATTGAAGTCCCATGGCAAGTATTGAGTATTTGACACCTCTTCAGCACCCATCTTGTTTTCGATAGTTGCAGCTAAAGTTTCCTTATCTGCCTGAACGTAGTCGAAGTTATTCCATGTATCAGGTGCAGTACCCTTCCATAATGAAATACCATCTTGGCTTACATGATATCCAGCCAAATAATCATAGTCATTGAAACGAGCCTCATCAAATACAAATCTTACATTAGCACAAGAACGGATATTCTTAATAAACTGAGCCAAATTTTCAGGTTTAGCACTTGTAGGTTGGTAGATATATCCGTTAACAAGGTCTGCGGAAATATGGCTGTAATCTTTCAATGCACAAGCAGTTCCATTATACTCATGTTCATGATCAGGTGTAACTCCTGTTCCTCCATTATTCCAACCATTGTTATTAGTTGTGAATACAAGCGGATTTACGTTGAATATACCTTCACCTGTACCATTTTTCCAGTATGTTCCTTGATAAGCAAATTCTTGTTTCGGAGCAACTATTTCCTGAGTAAAGTGCTGAGTGATATTACCTACAGTACCTACAGCATCTACATATTCAATTTCGATATCAAATGTAGAAGAGTAGTTACCATTTCCATTATCCTTAAGGGTACCTACAATTGCAGGGTTCATAGCCCATACCAGATTGTATGAAGTATTGTCTTGTGCGTCTTCCAAGAAACCGAACAGCAAATCTACGTCATTCTTCAATGCTTCTGCTCCATCCTTTTCTTGTTTGATACCTTCATCCCAATTGGTAACAGCATCTGTAGAAACAGTCCATTCTTTTAAATCAATTGCTTGACCATCTTTCATCAGACTCTTCACTCTTAAAGTCTTGAATACATTGTGGAACTCAGTCTTACTCATACTTTGTCCACCATTGAATTGAACTTGATGGTAGATAGCTTCATTCATATCCTGAGAGAACAATTGCTGGAACATATCCTTGCAACTGATAATGTCTTCAGTGAAATTGAACGGTTTTAATGTCTGTTCTTCAGCTTTGTCAATCCAACGCACTTTAATGTAACGTTGTGCAATCAGTGCGTTACCATTCTTTGTATCGATTAATGATACACGTACAATGGGTTCGCGACCGATAGAAGCTCTTGAGAACTCGTTATCTGCCAAATCCACATCATAAACTTCCGATTTCAGCATATTGCCTTTTAATATTTTAGCAAATGCCTGTTCGTCAGTCTTGCGGTCACCCTGTAGATATTCAGCCTGAGCAAGAGCAAAACGGAATTCTAATCCATAATCTGCATAATTTTCCAGTTCTCTGTGTTCTGCATGTTTGTTAGCTTCAGTAGTAGTACAAACAGTAACCAATTTATTTAAGTCAAGCGGTTCATTATATGCCTGCTCAACATCCACTAACTGATTATTGGTTGAGCCATACAGACAAATAGAATCATGATAATGAACATAAATATCTTTGTTGTCTGCATCTTTCTGAATCTCATCTGCAAATTCGCCATCAATCTGTTTTGTAAAATCAGTCTTAGAGTTAGCCAAATAAGGGATAGCCACAATTTCCTCTATACGAGAATATTCAGAATTTACATATACTCCCTCAATTTTTCCTGCTTCTTTGTCAGCTTTCTCTGTTTCTGTGTAATTAGCTTCAGTAACAGGAACTTTCAAAGACGCCATATAGAATGTTTCTGTGTTGCCTACCTTGTCTGTAGTAATCTGTTTGCCTAAGAAATCTTCACTTTTTTTGAATGTAACAGTCAATACTCCATCCTTAATTTCCTTGCTTGTCGGTACAATCGGGCTGTTTGATGTTACATCAGCAGATCTTTGTGTGTTTTTTGATGTGATACAATCAAATGATGGCAGCTCAATATCTTCGGTACGCACTCCCATGCTTGGACTTACATGGAAATAAGCTTCATTCTTTTCTGTAGAAATATAGCGTGCTTCACCAACAGGTTCATGGTCTAAAACAGGACGATTGGTATGATTACCAGGGTTCGATTCATGTTTCTCCATTGCCTTATATCTCTGAGGAGTATACTGTAGAGTAGTCAAAGTAATAGCCGCAATACCATTGATATGTTCTGTTGGAATTAAAGCAAGACTAGTCAAACGATGACCTATAATCTGCATGACTTCGGCACTCAATTTATCTACCTTCTCGTTTAAAGCCTGCAAGCTTTCTGAAGTAATGAAGTCACCTGTTAACTCTTCTTTCAAAGCTGCGATTTTTTTGTCTACACTTTCTAAAGAAGCAAGTTTGCTAATTTGTGCTTGAAGTTCTTTCTTCAAGTTCTCAAGGTCTGTCGAAGTAACCTCACCGCTACCACTGCCTCCTTCTTCGGCTTTTTTCAAAGCTTCTTCTGCTTTAGCTTTTGCTTCCTCTGCTATTTTTTTTGCATCAGCCACAGCAGTTTCCATTGTGGAAAGTTTTTGAGTCATTTCCTCAAGTGAAGCCTTTTTATTCAGTTCTTCTTGTAAATCCTTGATGTCATCATCATAGTCTTTACAAGACACGAACGTTCCTGTAGATGAAGCCATCAAAACTCCGAACAGGACTGCACTTAAAATTTTTTTGTTCATAATAGAAAAACTTTAAATTTATAAATTTAAAAAACTAGAATTGTTATTGTTTTTTTCAAGATTTAAGTAACTGTATATGAGTTCAATATTGCTATATTTGCTTGTCTTTATAATACTTTTGATAATATAAAGGAGATACTCTCATAATTTTCTTAAATGCTGCATAAAAAGCGCTTCGAGAGGAAAAACCGCAAGGTTTATAAAGTTCATTTGGAGAATGTACTTCATTGGATATTAACTGTTTAGCATATCCTATGCGGTATTTATTCAGTAAGTGTTTAAAGTTGCATTTAAAGTAATGATTGACGACATTTGACAGGTAGGTAGTATTCGTGCCGACTATTGAACTAAACTTCACCAAAGAAAGCTTTGGATCTAGAAATACTTTTCTTACTTCTAAGTTATACACAATACTTTTATAGATTTCATAATCGACCTTTCTTCTAGAGTTTCCTTCCTCAGATGACACAGTATTCCACTGCTGTTCCACTTCCTTAAACAGCTTATCTTTCTGTAAAGCGGCAGAAAGATCATTGTTCGGTAATCGAAAAAGGGCATCCATCATTTTTTAGTCAGTTTCTATAATAGCCATAATTTCATCGGACAAAAGTACCCATTTTA
>OCAA01001791.1_pt1 | contig 9729 bp, 8 predicted proteins | sample 1538241 | NCBI WGS metagenome assembly OCAA01 (sample SAMEA2580241, study PRJEB22360) | human gut metagenome | biome: human gut; feature: human-associated habitat; material: faeces | place: Denmark | collected 2008/2010
CCTTTTGCTGGCGACATTGTAAGGACAACTTCTGTCAGACGATTAAACAAGCTGTACTTTGCTTATATGAATTTATCGCCAGAAGTTCAGCAGGCTTATAAAGAGTTGATTCTCTATTGTGGCGGTGTTGAGGATTTATTGCAGAAATCAGAAATCTCACAGTATGAGCTTGTGTTTCATAAGGACGATAACTGGAAGATTGTAGGATAAAATCGCTTATTTGCTTAACACCATTTTTAGTTGTATTACATCTATCTTTATTTCTTTCTTATACTTCGGACAGTACAGCGGAAACTTTACGAGAACAGTATCGTCATATACTTTTGTTCTCGTTTTTCCTCCGCAAATCGGGCAATGGATCCAAAGAGAGTTTTTTCGATTGTCATTCACTCTTTACACCTCCAATAATGGCATAGCTCCGCGTTGATCGTCAGGCTTTTGCCTATTTATAGTATATTCCAAAAGAGCCAATATTCGATTTTGTGAATGGTTAGTGTTCCCAACCTATGATAACGCATTCAAACAGAAAATAGCATATACAGGTGGAAGAACATGGATTATCAGGATTCTGGGCAATTATAGTTGTATTTTTCATATTGGCAATTGTAACTTTGATAATCACAGAAGGTATAAAACAATATGAAAAAATGTGTGATGAGATTTCACAGATGTTTTTGGTGGGAAGTCTTTCAGGTATATCAGTGCTTGGAGACGCAATCAGAGAATATTTACCTGTGAATTTGATCTTGTTATTCGGATTTGTCAATACGGGAATCATGTTACTCAAAATGTATTTTCGGAAGAAGTTTGATTATATGTAATTTGTTATTTTATTGACTAGTACATCGTTTTCGAAATAACTATACCACTCACTTGTCTGCGAATCCGATTGCACAGGTCTAAAAGCCTCAGCGTAGCCCGCTACGCCTGCGTTTTTATACCAGCACACTCGAATCCGCATCCTACGCGATTGGTATAGTTATTTACGAAACGCTGTACTAGAAACAGAAATTTGAAGAGAAAGCATAACCAAAGCATAAGAAATACGATGTTTATTATGAGAACCTTTTTTGATATGATATTTGCATAGGCTATTTAAAACTACGAAATAAGGGGAAAATGTATGGAAGATACTTATATTATAGAGTTGTTCTGGAGTAGAGATGAAAGTGCAATACAATTGGTTGACAAGAAATATAATTCTACTTGTTATTCTATTGCATGGAAGATTCTTATGAATAGGGAAGATTCTGAGGAGTGTGTAAATGACACATGGTTTGCGGCATGGCGTTATATACCACCCAAAAGACCGCCAAAACTGGTAGCTTTTTTAGGAAAAATCACAAGGGGATTCGCAATTGATATGTTAAGAAAAAAACATGCGGCAAAACGGACAGACATGCATATTGCAGACATAACGGAAGATGTAGAAAGTTTAAATATTGCCATAATGCATAATTTAGATGAACATATGGAAGCTGAGAAACTGATAGAAATTATAAATCGTTTCTTGGGTGGTTTATCTGACAGGGACAGAGATATTTTTGTCCAGAGGTATTGGGTAATGGAATCCATCAAAAATATTGCCACTAGACATAAGATGTCAGAAGGGGCAATTAAGCAAAATTTGTTACGGAATAAAAGGAAACTGAAAAAGATATTGGAAAAGGAGGGACGTCTATGAAAAAGGATGAATATAGCTTCTTGGAATTATTCGGAAACATAGATGATGAATATATTGTCCAAGCATTGCAACCGTGGAAAAGGCAGACGAGAAGATACATGGTATATCATATCGGGAGAAAAGCGGTTTGCCTGGCAATTATTGTGATGTTGGGACTTTGCCTGGCATTCCATGATCAGGTTTATGCTGCTGTTAGTAGATTTACCACGATGATTGCTGAAATCCTGCAAATATCAAATGACCTAGAGCCTTATACCGATGTTATCAACACCACGCAGGAGAAAGATGGAATATCAATTACATTGAATGAAGTTATTTTGACGAATAATAGTTTGCTTGTATCTGTAAATCTGGATGCGGAGGCTGAATACGATGGTATTGGGATAAGTGTGGGGGAAAGCATTACAATAAATGGTAGAGAATATGCATGTGATTCATCAAGGGTTTATCAGAAACAAAATTTGGAAGAAAAAAAACATCAATATGTTGTGGAATGGATTTATGATGAAGGTGTACCATTGACAAAGAAAGCGGATATTGAATTAGGGATCGTAGTCCATAAACAAATTGAGGATATGGACGGGGAGACATTTACATTTGCTTTTTCTGCTTCAAAAGAAGAATTGCAGAAAAATACAGTGCATTTAAATCTAAATCAGGTGATAAGTTTAAGTGAGGGAGAAGCTGTAATCAGAGATTTTTCTATTAACAATGTTACAAGCAGCTTGAAGCTGGAAAGTGATAAATTTTATCCTGAAGAAAAGCAGTACTATGTTGAAATCACAGATATGCAGGGGGATAAATATAGATATTCTTTGGTAAAGGAGGACGATAAATTGTTTACTTTTCAAAATGATGAAGATATACCTTCCTCTAACAGTGAATGGCTGGATGGGCAAATTTTTTCTTTGTCATATGCGTATGATGCGGAAAATAAGGATTCGATGGATTTCGGAACAATAGGAAGCGGGGAAAGTGAAATTTTTAAAGTAGATTTCGCAGAAATGCAGCCTGTTGGGCAAAAATTTAGAATTAAATTAAAAGAATAGTGTTTGTACTTACTAATTCATTATGAAATTTAAGTAAAAGGGGCTGTCGGTCGATAAATACTTTCTGTTTTTGGCCGCAAAAAATCCTTGTTTGGATTTTTTCAGCCGCATTTTTTTCTAGGCAGTTTTTCCTTCAAATTTTCTCAGTTTTTCGTATAAAAAACGATGATATTTATTTATATTTCTTCCAATAGCATACAGCATGAATTCTTTATATACCTTATCTGCCGAACGGTAATTAAAACGCCGGAAGTTCTCATTTTCTTTGATATCTCCAAAATGTCCTTCCGTCTGAATGGAACGTGTCTGGCGTTTCAGGATCCCGCGTTCACTCTGGATATTGGCATGCGATCGTTCTTTCAGTTCCTCCCATTGTTCATTGATCTTCATGACTTTGTTCTTTTCGGCATCTTTCTCCGCATCATACTTATACAGACAGCGCGCTTTATGTTCACATCCGCTGCAGTCTGCACAACCATATACCTCAAAGGTCTGTGTATATCCATCCTGCTCTTTGCTCTCTGTCCTGAGATGCCACAGTTCACGTCCGTCATGGCAGATATAGAACTGTTCATCTTCAAAGATCCCTGTCCTCATGTTGTAATATTTACTGATATCTTCTGAATAAGCGCGTGTTTTTCGCTTTTCATGATCCTGCAGTTTTATATAACTGGATATTTCATTCTGTTTTAAATAAAGCAGATTTTTTTCACTACAGTACCCGCTGTCCGCAGTTACTTCTTCCAGAATACTCCCGAAAGCATTCTTATGTTTTTCAAGGACCGGGATCAGGGTATTATAATCGGTGCGGTCGCTGCTTACATATCCATGTACGATAAAATAATTCTCTACCGCGATCTGAACATTATATGCTGGCTTTAACTGTCCGTTCAGCATGTGATCTTCTTTCATACGCATAAAAGTCGCTTCCAGATCTGTTTTGGAATAACTGTTTCTGTCTTTTCCCATGATCTCAAAGCATTCTTTATATTCCATCAGTCGTTTTCCGCATTGTTCCAGTTCCTCATGCAACTGTTGAAGTGCAGGTTTTCTTTTTCCTTTTCCGTAAACAAATTCGATTCCCTCGTTGTCTGCGATCATCGTGAGATTGTTCTGGAGTTTCCGTATTTCAAGCGGTGAACAGTTATCGATCTCTATAATACGGTTATTTGAAAGCTTTTTATGTTTTACAAGCTTTCGTTTTCTGTTCTTTTCGATCACTTCCCGGACTTTATCCATCCCTTCGATCACAAACATCTGTGCATTTCCCAGCTCGTACTTTGTCCCATAATCATTCTCCTGCAAAAAAGAATTATATTTTTCAAAAAGCTGGTCGATAGAGTCCAGAAGTCCTGCCAGATGGTAATTGATGCTTCCGCGCCATACAAAAGTATAACGGTTCGCATTTGCCTCTATCTTTGTACCGTCAATAAAAAGTTCTTTTAATGTGACCAGCCCTTCTTTCTGCAGCCGCCGCATAAACTGGTAATTCAGATCATCCAGGATATCAGATGTTAGTTTCCTGTTTTTAAAGTCATAAAAAGCATCACGTTTCGGTTTTTGTCCGCGCGTCAGCCAGATAAAAGCAAGGTCTCTTTCACACAGATCAACAATACGGTCAACAGAACGTATCCCCCGCATATTTGCATAGGTAACTACAGCATACATCATAATTGGGTTGTACCCGGTTCTTCCCTTATCTGAACAATTGGCTAACAAGCCAGAAAAATCTAATTCCTCCATCACTTTTTTCAGGGTATAGACTGGATCGTCGTCAGGTAAACTCAATTCGAAGAAACTAAAGTTAATTTTCTGTTGCCCTAATTCAAAAAAATCATTATAATAATTATTGGTTAGCATAGTTACATTATAACATGTAACGGAGAGAAAGATGGTTATCATTAGCCATCTTTTTTTCTTTTTTCAGATAAATTTAGGGAGGGTATGACTCGTTGTGAGTCATACCCTCCCTGATTTGGAACTATCTATTTCCCGACAGCCCCATGCCTTTGGCACACATCTTTATGAGAACGGTACGGATCTTCTCACGATCAAGGCACTGCTCGGACATAAATCCCTAAATTCCACCACGATCTATGTGCATCTTGCTTCTAATGGTACCGCAAATGCTGTCAGCCCTTTTGACAGGATGGGAGGTGTCTTACATGAATAATTCCAAAATACACAAGATCTGGAACTCTTCTTATGCGGATTACTGTGCTTCTGGTTCTTTCCAGTCGGATATCCAGAAAAAAACTTCCAGAGCTATCATGAACTGTAAGTCTGGCAGACTGGGTATGAACATTTCCCAGTGTCCGGACTGCGGTCATCTGGAATTCCATAACAATTCCTGCCGTAACCGTAACTGTCCGAACTGTCAGGTTGTCAACAAAGAGGTCTGGGTGGACAAACGCAGGGCTGAAGTCATTGACACCCCTTACTTTCATGTGGTCTTTACCCTTCCTCATGAATTAAACCCTTTGGTCTACTGTAACCAGCAGCTCCTCTATGCGCTCCTGCACAGATGCTGTGCCCAGACACTTTTGGAACTTTCTTCCAATGAAAAGTGGCTCGGCGCAACACCCGGTATCATACAGGTCCTGCATACATGGGACCAGGAGATGGGATACCATGTACATATGCACTGTATCATTTCCGGCGGTGGACTGACTGCTGACCAGAAGATAAAAAAGAGTAAAAGTACATTTTTTATCCCGGTCGGGGTTCTAAGGGATAAGTTCAAAGGAAAATATCTGGCAGAACTGGATTCCCTTTATAAAGGCCACAGGCTGACTTTTTCCTCTTCCTGCGAAAAACTCAAAAACTCCTATGAATGGTCTGGATTCCGTAATGATCTTTACGAAAAAGACTGGTGTCCTTATATCAAGGAAACTTTCAACGGATTCGGCAACGCGATCGAGTATCTTGGCAGATATACGCATAAGGTTGCCATTTCCAACAGCCGGATCCTGAACGTTGATGACAAAGAAGTGACTTTTTCCGCACGCGGCAGGAAACCTGGTGATCCACGCAGGATCATTACGCTGGACAATACAGAATTCATCCGCAGATATCTGATGCATGTACTTCCGGCAGGTTTTCAGAAGATCCGTTACTATGGATTCCTGAATAACCGGAGCAAAAGCAAAAACCTGAAATTGATCTTCACTATTCAGGGACATCAGCGTTTCCGTGCCAGATATACAGGTCTGTCCATAGCTGAACTGATAAAAGCAGTCTGGAAAGTAGATATCTGCATCTGCCCGGAATGCGGATGCAGTCAGATGCACAGTATAGGAAGAACGTATGGCTCTTCCTGATCGTCTTATACCGCTTACTCAATATCTTTTTAAAGACCTCCGAAAGAAGGTCTGCGAAGCATGCCCATTTTTCAAAAACAGCCCAAAGATCATGGTAATAATTGCAAAAAAACACTTGTGTTCCAGCCTTTGAAAATGGCTTTTTCTCCAAAGAGAAAGAATACAATCCCCATATACATATCGGCTGAATGTCCGCGTCTTGGTACAATTGGAAAGAATCACATTCAGAGCAGTTCTAATTCATCTCAGAACTGCTCTTTTTATCTGCTCTGAATCTGATACTTTCCTAATGAATTTTATCATGAAAAAGGGAAATAAAACATGCGTTTTGTGCAATTTTTATTTTTCAGACACGCTCCAGCCAGAACCGAGGAAATAGCAATATAAAAACATATGAAGAACATACAAAAAACATATAAAAAACATATATTAAAATGATAACATTATCACGAAAAATTAATAAGGTCAATGTGGAGGTAATTCGATGAGTAGAAAGAAAAAATTATATTTATTTGTTACTTTTGTTGTATTATGTATATGTTTTTCTTTATTTGGTTGCAGGAAAATGATCCAAAATAAGCAAAATAATGAGATGAGCAATGAATATTCTCAAAATCAAGCAGATACTAGCCAAGATAAAAAAAATGGTGATGTTCAAATATCATTACAAGATACGGAAAGGGAAGATCAAATAAATATTGAAGGGGCGTTAGCTTATGGGAATGTAATTGAGTTAATAGAGGATGGGTGTATATTACAAAAAGGAATGGAAAATAATGACGAATATGCTATGCCGATAGGGCGGGAGGAACAGAATCAGGAAGATAATGAACAACATATAATTTACGATTCTAATATCCAAGTTTTTATCAAATACTATGAAAATGATTCATATGAAAAGGCAACTTTGAATGATATTAAAAAAAATACGTTTATCTATGTATTTGGGGAATCTGAGTACAACAGTATTATTGCAGATCGAATTGTCATTTTAAGAACAGCATGATATTAGGAAGGGATTAATGATGTTTTTTGGAGATAGAGCAGTTAAGTATATCGTTCGTAAAAAAAGTCGGACAATTATTTTGATTTTGATATTCATAGTTGTTAACATTTTAAACATTACTATGTTAACAATTAGCAAGAATACTAATAATATGCAAAGCGAAATTAAGCAAGATACGCAATCTAAAATAATTATAGAGAAGAAAAATGATTACAATATTTCTGCGAAAGACATCGACTTTATAAAACAGAATAATGAAGTGATAAATATTAATAGAATTAGTTTGCAATATGCGTATCCAAATAATTTTAATAACTTCAAGGGCAAGATAGAGAACAACTTAAGAGAAAAAATGGTTACACTATATGGATATGATGATCTATCAAAAGATAGCAGATTTGCAGAACTAGAAATGAAACTTGTTAAGGGGGAATTGATAAATAATAAAAGTAAAAATGCGATTATAATTAATCAAAAATTAGCAGATAGTAATTCGCTAGATTTAGGAGATAAATTAGTTTTTAGAAGTACAGATAAAGTTATTGAAGGAACCATTTGTGGAATATATGAATCAAGTATCCAAGACAAACAACCAGAAACAATGACTTCTTTTTATAGAATAGAAAACATTATATTTGTTAGTCAAGACATATCCGTTATATTGAATAATAAGGAAATATATACTAAGGTTGTAGTATATATTGCAGATCCAGAAAAAATTAAAACAGTAGAGAAACAGATAGCTGATTATTTTGAGGGGAAAGTTAATATTAGTGTATCAGATAGTATGTATCAAAAAATACAAATGCAGTTAAGGCAGATAGAAAGGATTAGTAATTTGATTTTAGGAGGGATTACTCTTATTACATTATTTGTAATTACTTTGCTTTATTGTATTTGGATTCGTGATAGAAAAAAAGAATTCGGTATTTTTTTGAGTTTGGGTTACACAAAGAGAAATATATTTTTTCAAATATTTACGGAATCAGAATTAATATTGTTTGTTTCAGTTATTATGGGATCGCTTTTAAGTGGGCAAATAATAAATGTAGCTATGGGACTGTTTAATGAAATACAGGTTTCAAGAATAAACTTAGATATGGGAATTAATTTTGAAATAATTAGTCAAGTTTTCATTACCGAAATGGGAATTACACTTATTGCTATATTAATGGCAATGCTAAGCGTGTTTGTTAAAAGACCGAGGGAAATATTATCAGAAATGGAGGATTGAGCCTATGGGGGTTATGAAGCGAGCAATACTTTCAGTATGGAGAAAAAAAACTAAAACACTATTATTTTTGATTACAGTGATCGTTATAAGTTGTTTTGAGTTTGGAATCAATTCAACAAAGAATGCACAAATTGCAATACAAAACTCAGTACAGGCTGCTGCACAAAGAAGCTTTAGGATTGAAGTTAATCTGACGGATTACAGACAACGTTTAATGGATATTCCTGTAACCAGATTGCCAAATGGGGCAACGTTATCTAAAATGCCTAATAATCAGTTTGGTTCTGTATTAATGGAGGATATTCAATCAATAGCTCAAGTAGAAGGAATTCAATTCTATAATATTACTACTGCGCCTTTTGCGGTAAATCCGTATAATTTTAAAAGAATAGAGGATATAGAAAGTGATCAGTACGAGGATCAACAAGCTGTAACGCTAATAGGAAACTTAAAGATGAATCAAGATAGGGAGATATTAAATGGAACTTTAAAGTTAAAAGAAGGACGTTGGGGGGATGAAAATGATTCAAATGTTTGCGTTATATCTGATGAGATTGCAAAAATGAATGAATTGAATATTGGTGATGAACTACAATTTAATGATTACAAAGACCGAGAGAATTCAAGCGTATATACAGCAACGATCATTGGTGTTTATTTAAATGCAAAGTCAATAGAAGCTTTAATGCCAGGAGATACCTATCGGGGAGAGAATATAATTTTTACTGATCTGAATTTTCCAGAAAAAGTAACGGGATCTCCAGGAGATCCCTTATATCAAAATGCTACTTTTTTTATTGAATCAGGTAAAAACTATAAGCAAGTAAAATCAAATATTGAAAAAGTAAATGTAAATTGGAAGAGGTATGATTTAATAGATGATAGTGGACGCATCGAACAGCTCAGTGAAAATTTTGGTAATATTTCTCAAATAGGGAATGTGTTATTTGTAATTTGTATGGTGGCGGGAATAATAATAGTGTTTTTAAATTTTTTGTTTTGGGTTAGACAGCGTCAGAGAGAAATAGGAATTCTTATATCCTTAGGTAAAAGCAAATTTGAAATTATAGGTCAATTTTTAATAGAAGCAATATTAATTTCATGTGTTGCATTTTTTATATCAATTTTTATATCGCCTATTGTGGCAGAAAATATGACCAATTATATTGTGATGGAGCAAAACGATGAAGTAAAAGAAAATGCTCGGATAATTGCAGAACAAACTGAAGGGCCAACAAGTTCAGAAGGAGTAAGTGAAGAACATCCAACTGTCAATATACAGTTTAAGCCAATAATGTTTATAAGAAGTTTTTTACAAATTATTGTAATAATTATTAGTGCAGTTATTTTAATGAGCTTTTCTATAACCAAAAAGAGACCAAAAGATATATTGTATGCGAGGTAATAAATATGATATTAGAATTAAAAAATATTTA
>OCAA01001799.1_pt1 | contig 9648 bp, 7 predicted proteins | sample 1538241 | NCBI WGS metagenome assembly OCAA01 (sample SAMEA2580241, study PRJEB22360) | human gut metagenome | biome: human gut; feature: human-associated habitat; material: faeces | place: Denmark | collected 2008/2010
GCACGGTGAGCTTCTGAGTGGTGGGCTCCACGTCGGAAACAACGGCGGCCATGGTGGCGAAAGGCCCATCGGTGACGGTGACCTGATCGCCAACGGCGTAGGAGACCTCGACCCTGCGCTTCTTGGCGGCGGCGGGCTTGTCGCCGGCGGCCTTGAGTGCCTCGGAAGCAATCATCGGAGCCATCATCGCCACGACTTCCTTGCGGGAGAGCGGCGCCGGATCCTTGGTCGGGCCAACGAAGCCGGTCACGCCTTCGGTCTCACGAACGATACGGCGGGCGTTCTCATCCGGCCACATACGAATCAGCACGTAGCCAGGAACACGCACGCGGGTGATGACCTTCTTGCCCTTCTCGGTGTGCTTCTCGACTTCTTCCATCGGCACCTCGACCTGGAAGATCTGGTCTTCCATGCCGAAGGAGGCGACGCGGGACTCGATGTTGGTCTTCACGCGCTTCTCGTAGCCGGAGTAGGTGTGCAGCACGTACCACTTGCCATCAAGGGAACGCAGGGACTTGGAGAATTCGTCAACGGCCTGCTGACCGGCATCGGTCTCCTCGGCCTGCTCGGATTCGTTGACTTCTTCCTCGTCCTCATCCAGAGAAACGGTCTCGGTCTGAGTGGAAGCAACGGGAGCGGATTCAGTCGCCGCCGGAGCGTCGGACTCAACATCTGCATTGTCGACGGATGCGTCAGATTCTGCGGAAAGGTCAGCGACCGGTTCGACCGGGGCAGCTGCCTCATCGGCAGCAGCTTCGGAAGCCTCGACAACAGGCTCCTCAGCCGGGACGGCGTCGAGGTTCTCGAGATTCAGTTCATCACTCATGCGTTGTTATTCACCTTAGGTTGTGCGGATCAGCCGAACACCCACAGCGTGGCCTTGCCTAGACCGAAGTCCATGCCAGTCACGAGGGCCATCAGCAGCAGCACGAAGATGAATACGGCCAGAGACCAGAAGAACAGTTCCTTGGCGGTAGGGGTCACGACCTTGCGAAGCTCGTCGATGATCTGCTTGATGAACAGACCGATACGCATGAAGACATTCGGCTTGACTGCCTTTTCACTCTTGCTCGTCTTAGCCATTCCGTACCTCGCGTCAGCTGCTTGATTATTAGAAACTTGGCAGGGAAGGCGGGACTCGAACCCACAACCTACGGTTTTGGAGACCGTTGCGCTACCAATTGCGCCACTTCCCTAGGTGAAAATCCACCTCGGCGTGCGTTCCGTAGAGAACGCTTCGCCACGGCGAAACCGCCAAGTCGTTATAGTAACGGCTCCGGTGGATTATCGCAAATCGCGTGTCGCGCGCGTGGCACGCGACTCTTCTCAGTTAGCCCATTCCTTGAATCGACGCATGCCTTCGGCTAGGTCTTCGTCGGCCAGTGCGTAGGAGAAACGCAGGTAACCGGGAGCACCAAAGGCCTCGCCGGGGACGGCGGCCACGTGGGCCTCATCCAACAGTGCAGCGGCAAAGTCAGCGGACGTATCGGACACTGTGCCCTTGGGACCCAGCGGCTTGCCAAGCAAAGCGGTGATGTCCGCAAAAGCGTAGAACGCGCCGGTCGGAGTCGGGCAGTTGACGCCCTCGATATCGTTCAAGGCGGTCACAATCGCACGGCGGCGCGCGTCGAAGGCCTTACGCATCTCGTGCACCTCATCCAGCGGGCCGGCCACAGCAGCCAAAGCAGCACGCTGGGAGATGTTGGCCACATTGGAGGTCATATGACCCTGCAGCTTGGCGGCGGCCTTGGCCACCTCAAGCGGAGCGACCATCCAGCCGACACGCCAGCCCGGCATCGCATAGGTCTTGGCCACGCCGTTCAGCACCAGCAACTGCCCGCGGCATTCCGGCACGGCGGCACCGATGTAGGTGGTGTGCGCATCGTCATAGTTCAGGTGCTCGTAGATCTCGTCGGAGATAACCCAAATGTGGTGCTCGACGGCCCAACGACCGATCGCTTCCACGGTTTCCGGCTTCCAGACGGCTCCGGTCGGGTTGTTCGGGGAGTTGACGATGATTGCCTTCGTATGCTCGGTACGGGCCGCTTCCAGCGCCTCAAGCGAGGGCTCGAAGTTCACGTCGGCACCGGCGAATACTTCGACCGGCACGCCACCCGCCAATTTGACGGCTTCAGGATAGCTGGTCCAGTACGGAGCGGGGATGATGACCTCATCGCCATCGTTGAGCAAGATCTGGAAGGATTCATACACGGCCTGCTTGCCACCGTTGGTCACCACAACCTGGTCGGCGGACACCTCGTAGCCGGAATCGCGCAGCACCTTAGCCGCAATCGCTTCGCGCAGCTCGGGCAGGCCCGGCGTAGGCGTGTACTTGTAATTCTTTGGGTCAAGGCAGGCATCTGCCGCAGCCTTGACCACGTTTGCGGGGGTCGGGAAATTCGGTTCACCTGCGCCGAAGCCGATAACGTCAAGTCCGGCGGCCTTCATGGCCTTGGCCTTGGAATCGACGGCGAGCGTAGCGCTCGGTGCCACAGTGTTGATACGGTCGGAAAGAGTCTGCCATTGCGCCATAGTCATGGCTTCCATGCTAAACCTACAGCACGAAAAATCGCCAGAGCCGCACTATGGTGATGGGATCTGTCGTGTGACAGATCCCATCAGTCACACAAGTACAAGATTGTCGCGATGAACCAGTGGGTGGGCGTACTGGGGGCCGAGGAAACGCTTGAGTTGGGCGGTGTTACGCCCGAGCATCTGCGGAATTTCTTCGGAATCGAAGCCGGCGAGGCCTCGGGCCAGGTGTTCGCCGCTTTCGGCATCGATCCAGACCGGATCGCCGGCGGAAAAATCGCCATGCACTTCGAGCGCGCCGGCCGCCAGCAGCGAGGCACGCCCGCCGCGAATCGCCTGGCCGGCACCCGCATCGACCACAATCGTGCCGCGCGGGTCGGCGGCGAAGCCGATCCCCAGACGGCGTGAGGAGCCGCGGGCCTTAACCGGTGCGAACACGGTGCCCACCGGATCGCCCATCATCGCAGGGCCCGCGTTCGAGGCGCAGGTGAGTACCGTGGGGATGCCCGAGACGGCCGCCACGCGCGCGGCCTCGAGTTTGGTGACCATGCCGCCGGTGCCGACCTTGGAGCCGGAGCCGGAGACTTGGATGTCGCCCAGCGCATCAATCACGTTGGGCACATATTCCACACGGCGGGAGCCGGGCTGCGAGGGCGGCGCAGTGTACAGCGCGTCCACGTCGGTCAGTAGCACCAAGGCTTCGGCCCGCACCAGGTTGGCCACCAACGCGGAGAGTCGATCGTTGTCGCCGAAGCGAATCTCGTTCGAGGCCAACGAATCGTTTTCGTTGATGATCGGCACCACGCCGAGGTCAAGCAGACGGTCCAGCGTGCGTTCCACATTGCGGTACTGGGTGGCACGAATCGTATCTTCGGCAGTGATCAGAATCTGGCCGACGCGAATACCGAATCGACCGAACGCAGTCTCGTAGCGGGCCATCAGTAGCCCTTGGCCGACGGCTGCGGTGGCCTGCTGAGTGGCCACGTCCACCGGCCGCGAGTCAAAGCCCAGAGGCCCGAAACCGGCGGCGATAGCACCGGACGAGACCAGCACCACACGTCCGCCCATCAATCGGACCTGAGCCAAGGCCGCGGCCAACGCGTCGAGCTTGTCCGGGTCGAGGTGACCGCTCGGCTGGGTCAGCGAGCTGGAGCCGACTTTCACGACAATGGTTCCGGCTGCGGCGATCATGCGCCGCACCTCGGCCTGACTCGGAGTGCTCATTTATTCCTCGGTTTCACCATCTTCGCTGGACTCACCGTGGCCGAACAGGCTGGTTTCGTCATGGCGATCGTCGTCAACGGTCGGGTCGGCCCAGTGGCCGGCCTTGCGTTCGGCCATCATCGCGTCGCGCACGGCGGCACGGGCGTCCATCATCTCGTGGTATTGGGCACGACGTTCGGCGTTGGAGCGGCGGTGCGTGCGCGGGTCCAGCTCTTCGAGACGCAGATCCTTGCCTCGGGCACCGAGGTTGGAGCCGTCGAGCATTTCGGCACCAGCGGAGATGGTCGGATCCCAATCGAATTCGACCATACGGGCACCACGACCGATGCGCACTTCGTCGCCGGGGTGAGCACCCTTGCGGCGCAGCTCGTCCTCCACGCCCAGCTTGGCCAAGCGGTCAGCCAGGTAGCCCACGGCCTCGTCGTTGTCGAAGTTGGTCTGCATGACCCAGCGCTCCGGCTTGACGCCACGCACCTCGAAGAACACTTCGCCATTGCCGAGTTCGCGGCGCTCGACCGTGAACTCAAGCGCACTGCCGCCCTCGTCAGCACGACGCGGACGGCGGCCCTTGGTCTCCAATGGCTTGATGACCACGCGAGCCTCCTCTTCGGCCTGCTCGCGGTTGGCCACTTCCTCACGCATCTCGTGCACCAGCGCAGACAACGCGAAGTTGAGCTCCTTTAGACCCTCGTGCGAGGCAGTGGAGATCTCAAAGACCTTCAGCCCGAGTTTCTCGAACTCCGGACGCACGAACTCAGCCAATTCCTTGGCCTCGGGCACATCGATCTTGTTCAGAATCACGATGCGCGGGCGTTCGGGAATCGGGATGGCACCCAACGGCAGCTCGAGCTTGTCGGCGTAGAGCGCCAACTCGTTTTCCAGCGCGTGGTAGTCGGACATCGGGTCGCGGTCCGGTTCAAGCGTGGCGCAATCGATCACATGGGCGATGATTTCGGTACGTTCGATGTGGCGCAGGAACTCCAGTCCCAGGCCCTTGCCTTCGGAGGCGCCCGGAATCAGGCCCGGCACGTCGGCGATGGTGTATCGAGAGTCGCCGGCGATAACGACGCCGAGATTCGGCACCAGCGTGGTGAACGGGTAGTCGGCGATCTTCGGCTTGGCGGAACTCATCGCCGCAATCAGGGACGACTTTCCGGCCGAGGGGAAACCGACCAACGCCACGTCGGCGATGGACTTCAATTCCAGAATCACGTCGCGTTCCTCGCCGAGTTCGCCGAGCAGGGCGAAGCCGGGGGCGCGGCGGGTCTTGTTAGCCAGGGCGATGTTGCCGAGGCCGCCGGCACCGCCTTGGGCGACGACGCAGCGGTCGCCCTCGTGGCGCAGGTCGGCGAGCTGCGCGCCGGGATGCTTGGCTTTGCCCTGTTCGCCGCGCGCCTCAAAGACGACGGTGCCGCAGGGCACGGGCAGAATCAGGTCCTCGCCCTTGGAGCCGTCCTTATTGTCGCCCAAACCCATGGTGCCGCTGCCGGCGACACGATGCGGCATGAAACGATAGTCGAGCAGGCTGGTGGCGTTACGGTCGGCCACGAACACCACGGAACCACCGTCGCCGCCATTGCCACCGTTCGGGCCGGCCAACGGCTTGTATTTCTCACGACGGATGCCGGCCGAACCGTTGCCCCCATCGCCGCCCTTGACATGGACGGTTACTCGATCCACAAAATCACTCATATTGATTACCTTACAAAAAAGCCGCGTCCTTACGGGCGCGGCTTGAAAAAAGCTTGACGCTATATCGCTCAGGCGATGACGTCGACAACCTTGCGGTCGCGACGCACACCGAACTTCACGGAGCCATCGGTGAGGGCGAACAGCGTGTGATCCTTGCCCATGCCGACGTTGTGGCCCGGGTGGAAGTTGGTGCCACGCTGGCGAACGATGATGTTGCCGGCCACGACGGCTTCGCCGCCGAACTTCTTCACGCCGAGGTATTGCGGGTTAGAATCGCGACCGTTGCGAGAGCTGGACGCACCCTTCTTATGTGCCATGATTCATGGTCCTTTCTATAACTCAGGCAATCGCCGTGATCTTGACGATAGTCAGCTTCTGGCGATGACCCTTACGGCGAGCAACACCAGTCTTGTTCTTGTACTTCTGGATGCTAATCTTCGGGCCCTTGGCTTCGTCGTTCACAACCTCAGCCTTGACGGACACCTTGGCCAGATCGGCGGCGGCAAGGGTGACCTTGTCACCATCGACAACGAGGGAGACCGGGAATTCCACGGTATCGCCCTTCTTAGCGTCGAGACGGTTCACGAGGATGACGTCGCCAACCTCAACCTTTTCCTGATGGCCACCGGCCTTCACAATCGCGTACATTATCGTTCCTTTTATGTTTTGGAAAGCTACCTTGCCTAACACGCACCGAGCTTGCGGTCAGACACCGAGTTTCGAATCTACACCACCATGCGGACTAAATCAAATGATTTTTGCCCGCGTGTCAAGCACGACACACCTGTTACTCTTCCGCTTACTCTTCCGCCGTGTTGTTGGCAGCGACGGCAGCGGCGGCAATCTGAGCCAGTTTGGCTTTGACGTCGGCGCTGGAACCAGCCGGTTCGGGAGCGGGAGCGGTGCCGCGACCGTGCTTGTTGGTTTTGACGAACGGGTCGCCACCGCGAAGCGCGTAGGGATCGTCGTAGTCGGCCGAAACGGTCGGCTGATCATGCAGGATGAAACCACGGCCCTTGCAGGTCGGGCATTCCTCGGAGAACGCCTCGACCAGACCCTGGCCGATGCGCTTGCGGGTCATCTGCACCAAACCGAGCGAGGTGACTTCGGCCACCTGATGCTTGGTGCGGTCGCGTGCCAAGCATTCGACCAAGCGGCGCAGCACCAGATCGCGGTTGGCGGGCATGACCATATCCACATAGTCGATCATCACCATGCCACCGATATCGCGCAGGCGCAGCTGGCGGGCGATCTCTTCAGACGCCTCCAGGTTGCAACGCGTCACCGTTTCTTCCAAGGACTTGCCCTTGCCGATAAAGCGGCCGGTGTTCACGTCAATGGTGGTCATGGCTTCGGTGCGATCGATGACAATCGAGCCGCCGGACGGCAGGGAGACCCGACGCTCCATGCCCTTACGCAGCTGGGAGTCGATGGACCACTTGTCGAACACGTCCTTGCCTTCATGCTCGGCCGGGTCCCACTTCTCCAGCTTGTCCTTCAAGTCGGGGGCCATGGTGTCAAGGTATTCCTCGATACGGTCGTAGACCTTGTCACCTTCCACGATGAGCTTGCTGAAGTCGTCGTTGAAGATGTCGCGCACCACGCGGATGGCCACGTCGGGCTCGCCCTGCAGGAGCTTCGGGCGCTTGCCGTGCCAGAATTCCTCGCGCTTGGCGTTGATGCGCTCCCACTGGCGGACCAGTGATTCGAGATCCTTGACGATGGCGTCTTCGGATGCGCCCTCGGCTGCGGTACGGATGATCACGCCCATGTCTTTCGGGGCGATCTTGGAGACGATGTTCTTCAGACGGCTGCGTTCGCGCTCCGAAAGCTTGCGGCTCACGCCGGTCATGCCGCCGGATGGCACGAGCACCAGGAAGCGGCCGGCGAGCGTGACCTGAGAGGTCAGGCGGGCACCCTTGTGGCCGATCGGGTCCTTAGTGACCTGCACGAGCACCGGGTCGCCGGACTTGAACGCCAGCTCGATGCGGCGCGGCTGGCCTTCGAGACGAGCGGCATCCCAGTTGACCTCGCCGGCGTAGAGCACGCCGTTGCGGGCCTGGCCGATGTCCACAAATGCGGCCTCCATGCTGGGCAGCACGTTCTGCACGCGGCCAAGGTAGATGTTGCCGACGGTCTGTACTTCCTGAATGTCGGAGACGTAATGCTCGACCAGAACATTGTCTTCCACCACGGAAATCTGGGTGTGATGTTCCTTCTCACGCACCACCATCAGGCGGTCCACGTTCTCGCGGCGTGCGAGGAAGTCCTGTTCCATGAGCTGGCTCTGGCGGCTGCGCTCACGGCGGTTGTCACGGCGGCGCTGCTTCTTGGCCTCGAGACGAGTGGAGCCCTCCACATCAGTGATCTCGTCGATGTACTGCTGCTTGCGGGAGCGTCGGACCAGCGGCTGTTCGCTGTTCTGACTCTGGTCGTCGGTGCCCTCGCCGTTCTTGCCGCCACGACGGCGACGGCGACGGCGAGTAACGGTCTGCTCCTCATCGTCCTCATCGCGATCACGGTCATGATCATCGCGATCGTCACGACGGCGGGAACGCGTATCTTCGGCATCGTTCTCGGCGGTATCGTGCTCGCCGTTGGCACCGGTTTCGCCGCGTGAGCCGCGACGGCGGCGACGGCGCGAACGGGTGCGGGTGGCGTCGGATTCTTCGTCGCCCTCCTCTTCGGCAATCGGCGAGTAGGCGATATCGTCCAGCTCGAGGTCTTCCTCAATCTGCTCGACTTCGGCGGCTGCACGGCGCTCCTGGGCGTTCAGGCGGCGGGAGCGACGGGAACGGCGAGAGTCGGAAGCGTCATCGGAATCGAAATCATCATGGTCCGTGTTGGCGCTGGCATTGGCGTCACCGGCGGCAGCGTTGCGGGAAGCGTCACGAGACGCATCACGGTCGGCGGCATTGCGGCCACGATCGTCACGGTCGTCACGGCGGCGGCTGCGCGGCTGCGCGTCGTCATCATCGTGGCTGCGCGAGCGGCGGGAGCGACGCGACGGACGTTCGTCGTCGTCAACATCGTCATCACGAGTGTCAGCGGTATCGTGCGCATCCACAGCGGCGGGCAGTACCGGTTCCTGGAAGAGCAGGGACGTCATCGGCTTGCCGCGACGCACGGCCTCGTGGCCAGAGGGCAGGGATTCGACCGCGTCGAACAGGCGCTCATCCGGAGTGTCCTCGTGCGTATCCGCAACTGCACGGCGAGAACGACGGCGAACCGGACGGTCCTCGTCATCATCATCCATATCCATAGACGCACGGCGAGAGCGGGAGCGAACCGGCCGATCCTCGTAGTCATCATCGTCGGACTGGCGGGAGCGAGAGCGGCGGCGAACCGGGCGGTCCTCGTCGTAATCGTCATCGTCCACAACCGAACGGCGGCGGGAACGTGGGGGGTCATTGTCATCGAAATCCTCGCCGCGGCACCTGCGGCGCGAACGACGAGGACGATCATCCTCGCTATCCGAGTCGGCCACTGCGGAAGCGGCGCGGCGCGAACGGCGGCGGGTTGGACGTTCGGCGGAATCCTGGGAATCGCTGGATTCATCGGAATCGCTGGAATCGGCTGACTTGGAATCGGCCGCAGTGCCGGCATCGGGAAGCGCGGGGGCTTCGAACAGCGGGGCGCGTTCCTGCACTTGCAGTTCCAGAGAAGCGCCGGCAGCACCGGTGCCGCGGACCACGCGGCGGCCGCCACGACGACGGCGAACAGGTTCGGCGGGCTGGGAGGCGGCGGCAGGCGCAGCGTTCACGGCTGCAGCCGAATCGGCATTGGATACGGTTGAATTATCGGTTCCGTCGTTGACGAAACCTTCACGGTTGTCAGTGGGCACAATGCTCCTCGCGGCGCGCTGCATCACGACGCCTATTTCCAGGCCTATACGCTTGTCTCACACCACGCTCTCACCGTGGCCGCACGAAAACGCGCCGCGTAAAGGCAACTTCGTCTCAAGTCTGTCCTGCGGGTGGCGGACACCGGCGCTTGCGTTGTCTCATTCTCAAGAGCCGCAAGGGGATCGACGCCATCTCGCACGCTGATGGTTATGCAGAACCACCATCCTTTAGTATGCCACATATTTTGTGCGGGCGTGGCCCGGCGAGGCTGACGTTCTCTCGGCTCCCCTCCCCCGCGGTGACAGCTCCCCTCAGGGAGGGGGGCTAGAGAGGGGTCAGACCAGCCAGTCGGTAA
>OCAA01001801.1_pt1 | contig 9636 bp, 7 predicted proteins | sample 1538241 | NCBI WGS metagenome assembly OCAA01 (sample SAMEA2580241, study PRJEB22360) | human gut metagenome | biome: human gut; feature: human-associated habitat; material: faeces | place: Denmark | collected 2008/2010
AAACCCATTCCCGGCTGCCCCCGCCCGGACGTGCGTCGGGCATAGCCACTACGGCGGCCTCCCGCACGCCGGGATATTCGAGCACAATGTCTTCGACTTCGCGGCTCGAAATATTCTCGCCGCCGCGCACAATAATGTCCTTCTTGCGGCCGGTGATGCGGATGTAGCGGCCCTCTGAATCCGTGCGGCAATAGTCGCCGGAATAGTACCAGCCGTCCGCGTCAAGCGCCCGTGCGGTCATCTCAGGCTCTCCCCAATACCCCACAAAGACCTGCGGACCGCGGGACGCCTCTTCGCCCTCTTGGCCGTGCGGCACTTCATGCCGGTTGTCGTCCACAACGCGGATCTCCACGCCGTCGACTGCGCACCCGTCCGTTTCTTCCGTATGCTCGCGCGTGTCGTTGAGCCGCACCAGCGAATGCGGCGAAGACTCGGTCGAGCCGTAAATGGATAAGAGCCGAATGCCGAAAGGCCGGCAGTCCTCAAAGAGCTTTGGCGGAATGGTGGTGCCGCCGCAGAGGAAAAAGCGCAGCGAGGACAAATCCCGCGGATGCTGCCGGAGCTCTTCGAGGATATCGAAGACAAATGGCGTCGCCCCCAAGACGCAGGTCGCTTTCTCGGCCTCAAAGAGATTCATGCAGTCATCTGCGCGGAAAATATCGAGAAGCAGACTCTTGCCGCCCAGAATGAAGGGCAGCGTCACCCCGTGGAGAAACCCGGTCGCATGCCCGAGCGGAGCGGGCATCAGAAAAGCATCCCGCCACGTGAGATTGAGGCGGTCGGCATAGGCGCGTTCGCTCGCGAGAATGTTGTTGTGCGTGAGCATCACCCCCTTGGGGCGTCCTTCCGTGCCTGAAGTGAAGAGCACTGCTGCGACTTCATCGGCATCAGCGGGAATCGGCGTGAGGAGCGGTTCCGCGCCGGCAATGACATCCTCGAACGCGTAAACACCCTCCTGCGAACGCAGCGATGGGGCAAGCGGGGCCATTTTTTCCACGGCCACAACAGCAGAAAGCCTCGGCAGGTGCTGCGCGAGTTTGGCAAGCATTTCAATCGGGCGGCTTTTGCGGAAAGCCGTAGCGGTAAAGACCACCTTGGCTTCACACCAATCGAGCGCCCAGGAGAGTTCCGCCTCGCGCCATGCGGGCAGAAGCGGCATCGCGATGGCACCGAGCTTTAAGGCCGCAACATAAGCGATGGTGAATTCCGCCCAGCCCGGCAGATTAAGCGCCACCACGTCGCCGCGGCCGACGCCGATCGTGCGCATCCAGCCGGCCAGACGCTGCGCCTTCTTGTCGAGTTGAGCGTAGGTGTATCGGCCGCCCTGGCTGTCAACAACACAGGTACGGTCGGGCACAGCACGCACGGACTGATGCCAATAATCAGCGAGCGTGGCGTCGCCCCAAAAGCCCTGACGGCGATAGAGCGCCCGGCGTTCGGGATTAATCGTGTATTCAGGACGCATGACTTGAGCGGTATGCAAATGGAAGGCTTGGAGAAGAAACCGGCCCGGCCTGCGCCGAGGAATCCGCAGGCCGGGCGGCTAGGAGAATCGAGGCTCAGCCCCGGAGACGCCGGCTTAGCCGAAGCGGAATTCGACGCCGAAGGTTCCCTGCGGGAATTCCCATTTCTTGAGGATCGTGTCGCCGCAGAGGACGCGGCAGGTGCCGCATTCAAGGCAGCCGGCGCAGTCAAAGCTGATCGTGCCGTCGTCGGCCTCTTTATAGAGATTGGCCGGGCAAGCCTTCACGAGCTTGCGGAATTCTTTGCGGTCGGGCTCATCGCAGAGCACGATGTGCGCATTTTCCTCATCCACAAAGAACTTGTCTTTGCCGAGCTTTTCGTCCACGTTGACGAACTTAATTTCCTTCGTGCTCACAGTGCTTTCCCCCAACCGTAGCCGTCTTTAAGGAGATTCATAACGCCGGCAGCCTTAACGCGCTGCCAGAGGCTCTTGCGAACCGGCGGGACCGGCGAACCGTCGTAGCGGAAAAGGTCGCGCATGATGCCCGCGGTCATCTTCGGGTAGTCCGAGAAAAGACGCGGATTCTCCATCAGGTGCGGCACATTGCGGTACTGCTTCATATCGCGAAGCACAAAGCTCTCTTCGAGACGACGCCGGTAGCCGGCCAGTCCGGCAGCAGAAAAATCTCCCGCCTTCTTGGCGTCGATCACGGCCCGAGCCGCGCATTCGCCAGAGGCGACGGCCAAATCCATGCCGCGCACAATGAAGCCCAGATTGATGCACAAGGCCGCAGCATCGCCCGTAATCAGCACGCCGTCTGCGGCGAGCTTTTCAGGCACCATGTCGTAGCCGCCTTCGGGGACGAGATGACCGGAATATTCGAGCAGTTCGCCGCCCTCAATCAAGGGCTTAACCGACGGATGATTCTTCAGATCCTCGAGCATCTGCGGCACGGTCTTGGGCGACTTTTCAATATCGCCCAGTCCGCAGACCACACCGAGTGAAATGGAGTCTTCATTGGTATAGAGGAAGCCGCCGCCCATCAGACCGGCCGAAGCAGAGCCCGCAAAGAGCCAGGCAGCGCCTTCACCGTCGCTCAGACCAAAGCGGTCATTGATGACCTGCTTAGAGAGGCCAATGACTTCTTTAGCGCCGACGGCGTACTGGTGAGCGTGATATTTCGGCAGCAGACCGATCGACTGGGCCAGAAGAGAATTAACGCCGTCGGCAAGAATCACGCATTCGGCGAGGAGCTCGTCCTCGCCCGCCTGAACGCCGGTCACGCGGCCGGTTTCATCCTGAAGCAGCCGATCGACGCGAATACCCGGAATGAACTGGGCGCCCTCGGACTCGGCCTTTTCCTGAAGCCACTGGTCAAATTTGCCGCGCAGCACGGTGTAGGATGCCGCCTCCGCGGAGAACGCTTCGCCCGTGTGATAGTCAAGCGTCACCGAGTCATCGTCGGTAATAAAGGAGATCTTCTCACGGGTCACAAGGCGCTCAACGGGCGCTTCCTCAGCGAAGCCCGGCATGACGCGCTCGAGGCTGTGGGCGTAGAGACGGCCGCCCGTCATGTTTTTGCTGCCGGCATAATTGCCGCGCTCAATCACGAGAACGTCAAGCCCTTCCTTGGCAAGAACGTAGGCGGCCACGCAGCCGGCTACGCCGGCGCCGACTACGATGGCGTCGAATTTTTCTTCGGACATGGTTGATACAGCGCGGACGGATGCTGTTGGGCAGCAGCTCAGGCAGTGCTGAGCACTTGAGAGCTGCCGGCATCGAGTGCAGACGCCCGGCGCCTTAAATTAGGGGTTGCAGGTGGGGTCGCGGGCACCCCGCGGCGGGGTGCCCTTTGCGGTGAACTCAGCGCCGCTTAGGAAAGCGCGCGGGTGAGTTCCGGAACGATCTTGTAGAGGTCGCCCACGATGCCGGCATCGGCATCCTTGAAAATCGGCGCGTTCTTATCCTTGTTGACCGCGAGGATCACGCCGCAGTCGGCGGCGCCGACCATATGCTGAATCTGGCCGGAAATGCCGAGCGCAATGTAGATGTCAGCTTTGAGCTGCGTGCCGGAAACACCGATATAGCGTTCGCGTTCCATCCAGTGCTCGCCTTCGGCGATCGGACGGGAGCAGCCGATTTCGGCGCCGATAGCCTTGGCAAAGGCTTCGATCATCGCAATGTCTTCCTGCTTGGCAATGCCGCGGCCGATGCCGATGACGCGCTTGGCCTTCGTGAGGTCAACGCTCGCGGCAGCCTTCGCACGGCGTTCCTTGACGACGATCGCGGCCGCCGGAGCGACCTTCTCGACCGCAATGACAGGGATGTCGGCCGACGCATCTGCCGGTTCGGGTTCAAAGACGCCCGCGCCGACCGTTACCACGGCGTCAGCGGAAACGATACGGACAGCCGCGGCAGCGAGACCGCCGTAGGTGCGGAAGGTGGCCTTCACAGCGTCACCGGCTTCGAGGCTCAGCGCATCGTTGACGAGACCGGCGCCGCGCTTAGCAGCTACGCCGGCAGCAAGCGCCTTGCTGCGGCGAGTGGCATCAAAAAGGAACAGATTGCCTTCGCCCTGCGCGAGCGAAGCGATCGTTTCCGCGTAGTTCTCAATGGCTTCGCCTTCGGCAAGGCCAAGGTTATAGACGGCCGCCGGACCGCAGGCACGAAGTTCAGCAGCGCAGCTTTCGCACGGCACAACAGCATTCACCACGGCGCCGAAGCGGCGCGCGCCGGCGATCAGATCCGCATAACGTTCAGCAGCATCCGCGTAGACCCAGACAGTTTGAATTTTGCTCATGACTCTTATCTCCGTGATGACTTATTACTTGAGGGCGGACTTGATGCGGGCAGCGAAATCGGCCACAGCGGAATCGCCTTCGAGGACCTCGTGAGCACGTTCTTTGCGCGGAGGCACTTCAATAGCATCGAGCTCAACGGTCTTCGCCGGAGCGCTCCAGCCGATGTCAGCCGTCGAAAGGGTCTTGGCGGGCTTCTTGCCGGCGCCGAGAATGGCCTTCATCGTGGGGATGCGGGGAACATTGATGTCGCTCGTGACGCAGACGGCGGCCGGAAGCGGGAGTTCAATGACTTCGACTTCATTTTCAAGCGAGCGCTCTACGCGGATGCCTGCATCGGTCTTTTCAATGCTGTTCACGGCATTCACACAGGGCACGCCGAGGATACGGGCGGCCAGAAGACCGGTCTGCTGAGCGTAGAGGTCTCCGGACCCTTCACCGAACACCAGCAGATCAAAACCGGTCGTGCGGGCGGCGGCGGCAATCGCCGAGGCGGTCGTTTCAGCAAGCGCGCCTTCAAACGCAGCGTCATCCTTGACCAGACACAGTTCGGAAGGACCGCGCGAAAGCACGTCCTTTTTAAGCTTGGAGTTTTCGAGGATCTTGCCGCCGACGGAGAGCGCCGTCACCACGTCGCCTTCACCGGCAAGCTGTACAGCAGCTTCAATGCCGTTCAGATCGAACTGGCTGATTTTGAAATCCGCACGATCAAAACTGAGTTTTTGATCGGGCGTCACAACAATGTCCTGCTCTTCGGGAACGACCTTGAAGCACGAGACGATATGCATAATGACTCCTTGGGGTTCAGAAATTACGCAGCTTTACCCCAGAGCATCATGGTGAGATCTGAAGCTTTTGCCGCCGCTAAATAAACTAGATCATTTAAGGATTGAGCAGTTTTTGCTCGCACCGCATTTCGATCGATGCAAATAGTGCTCTTCAAAAACAATCTTGACGAGAGCCATATTTGTTTTTCGTTTAAATTATCTTGCACGCGATGGCATGCTTCATCCCCGCTGACATTCGGTGAAATGAGAGTATTCCTTTGTTTTACCTAGGTTTTCGCCAGACGAAACCTTTATTCAGGGAGCAAAATACGTCAGCTCGCCTCCGATCTCCCTCACCGGTTAGGGATCCATGCGGTTCAAGCCGCCGACCACTGCCAAGCACGTTCCAGTTCCCCCAAAGGCGCAGTACCGTCATCCCGCCGATCTAGTGTCAATTCCCCTGCAGTACTAGTTAATTGGGGCGGATTTCAGGCATTTTCAAACACTCGTCCGAAGGCGCTCCAAGCGCGTCCTCCCCTCCTTCAGAAGAGCCCATTTCACTTTGAAGGGCAGCTCAATTCCATCCTCCGTGCAAGATAGCCATCGGCGCCTGCAATATAGTTTCTTCGTATTTTGTTTATTTTTCAATTAATTAACAGAATTTCAGCCTGCTGAGCACTTTCGCCTTCCGTGCAGGAATCGAGCCTCTCAGTCGTTTACGAATCAAGCAGCGTCATTCTGTCGGCTGCCTGAGGCCCTGGAGTCTTTGGATTCACTTCGCCCCTCCCTCTATATAGAGATGCAGCTCCAGAGGGCGCCATCCCGCCCTCTTTAGAACCTATAAGACGTACGAACATCCCTCACTGCTGCCGGCAGCATCCTCATCAAATCGAAGATAGATAAGGTAAACCAACGAGTTTTCAGTGAATTAGGGACGACCCGTCCGATTTGAACAGCCCTGCGCCGCTCGAGCCCAAAGGAGGCCCTCCCGCCGGTTCTGAAGCCCCTCATCAGGCTTGGGTCCCGGCTGGTCACCCCTCGGCCAAGCAAGATTGTCCAGTCCTCCATGCACGATTCGAGCTATTCAAGTCATTTTCGATCGTTCCTGCGCCGATACTGTTTTCCTTAATTTTCATAGCATTAAAAGCCTTTTAACTCGTCAGCCGGCGTTTCGGCTGTGCAGAAATATTGGCAAACAAAACATTTTCTTGCCTATCCAAAGGCTTTGCACATTTTGATAATTTCTCCTGTCCAAAGGAAGTAATCCGACCGGCGAATAAAGCCAATTAAAAATGACTTTTAAAACCGCCGCGGATTAAACAATACAAATGTATTGAAGCAGACACCCTTTAATTTTCTCTTCAATAAAACCGGAGAACGCTTTTATGACTAAACCCAATTCCGCAGCGGGAAGCACATCGTTTCTCGTCGCGGCGATCGGCATCTACGTCGCGTACTTCCTGCACGGTGCAAGCGTCATCGCACTCGCGCAGAACATGTCGGCTCTTGCAGAAAAATTCGCAACCGACAGCGCGGGCATCGCCTACCTGATTTCCGGCATCGGCCTCGGCCGTCTCGTCACCATCCTTTTCTTTGGTGCACTCTCAGACAAGTTTGGCCGCCGCTCGATGATCCTCCTCGGGCTCGTCCTCTACGTTCTCTTTTTCCTCGGCATCCCCTACAGCCCGAATCTCACCATTGCCTTCATTCTGGCTTTCTGCGTCGGTGCGGCCAATTCAGCCATTGACACCGGCGGCTATCCGGCCATGATCGAATGCTTCCCGAAGGCTTCGAGTTCCGCAGTCATTCTGCTCAAGGCCATGGTGTCCTTCGGTCAGATGCTCTATCCGATGTGCGTGAGCTTTCTCATGGTTTCGGGCCTCTGGTACGGCTGGGCCTTTATTGTCCCGGGCGCCATCCTGATCGTGCTCTCGCTCTTCATCATCAAGTGCCGCTTCCCCGGCACGAGCGGCTCGGGCGCTGCCGGTGCGGATGTTCCGCAGATGCGCGCCAAGCCCAAGATGATGCTCGAAGGTTTGGTGGCGGTTGTCTTCGGCGTCTGCGCCTTCTCCACTTTCTACGTTGTCGCCGTCTGGATGCCGCGCTACGCCGCAGCCTTCGGCGGCATGACGGAAGCCGAATCGCTCACCACGATCTCCTACTACTCCATCGGCTCGCTCGTCTGCGTCTTCGCCTTTGCCTACCTTCTGAAGAGCAAGGTGCGCTCCGTCTGGGCCATGACGCTCAACGGCCTCATCGCCTGCGTCGCATCTGCGGTTCTGTACCTCTACCCCTCGCCCTTCGTGTGCACGGCCGGCGCTTTCCTGATCGGCTTCTCAGCCGCTGGCGGCATCCTGCAGCTCGGCGTGGCTGTGATGGCGGAATTCTTCCCGGACAGCAAAGCCAAGGTGACCTCTGTCTACATGATGATGGGCGGCCTCGCAAACTTCGTCATCCCGCTCGCAACGGGCTACCTCTCGCAGATCAGCATCCGCTACGTGATTCTGCTCGACTTCGGTCTCGCGGTCCTTACATTCCTCTCGGCCATTTACCTCTTCAAGCGCTACTACGCGGTCTTCCGAATTCCGCAAAACGATCTGCGCTGGGGCGAACGCGCCGTCGCGAACAAATAACCCCCCGTCAACATCTTTTCCAGGCTAAACGCCTAACGAATGCCGCGCTCGGGCGACGCCGGACACCCTCGTCAGAAGCTTGCTGCCTGACGCCCGGTGCGACATCCAATCACCTCTCTATCCAGGAGCAATCAAAATGGAAGTTACTGCTAAGTATGAACTGATCGGCCTCATGGCCTACCCCATTCGCCACAGCCTCTCGCCGACGATGCAGAACTGCGCCCTCGAAAAGATGGGCCTGCCGATCTGCTACATGGCCTTCGAGGTTGACAATGCAAGCTTCCCCGACGCCATCAAGGGTCTTCGTGCTCTGAAGATGCGCGGCACGGGCGTTTCCATGCCCAACAAGCAGCTCGCCATCGAATACGTTGACGAACTCGATCCGGCCGCTGAACTCGCCGGCGCCATCAACACGATCGTCAATAAGGACGGCCGCCTGATCGGCTACAACACCGACGGTACGGGCCACCTCCACGGCATCAAGGAAACGGGCTTTGACCCGAAGGGCAAGACCATGGTTCTCGTCGGCGCCGGCGGCGCTGCCACGGCCATCGGCGCCCGCGCCGCTGTCGAAGGCTTCAAGGAAGTCAAGCTCTTCAACCGCAAGGACGAATTCTGGGAAGGCGCTCATGCCTTTGCCAAGCGCGTCAATGAAAAGACCGACTGCGTCGTTACCGTTCACGACCTCGACGACACGGCCGCCTTCCGCGCTGCCATTGATTCCGCCGACGTGCTCACCAACGCCACCAAGGTCGGCATGAAGCCCCTGCACGAACTCTCCGTCGTGGGCGATGCCTCCTGGCTGCGTCCGGGCCTCGTCGTCTCGGAATGCGTCTACAACCCGCATATCACCAAGCTCCTCACGCAGGCCAAGGAAGCCGGCTGCACCACGGTCGACGGCTACGCCATGCTCCTTTGGCAGGGCTGGGAACAGTTCAAGCTCTGGACGGGCGAAGACTTCCCGATCGAATACGTGAAGGAAAAGATGGGATTCAAGTAATCCAGATCAGCTCTCCAATCCGCGGATGTCTCCGAAGCAGCCTCTCAATGTGGGAAACTGCTTTCGGAGGCCCGCCGCTCCCACTCCATTCGAGCAGCCCGAGCGTCTGTGCTCGCTCCGCTCATCCCCCGCTGCATTCATCAATATCGTCATGAAGACCGTTCAGATCAAGAACATCACCGTGGGCGAAGGCGCCCCCAAGATCATCGTTTCGCTTATGGCCAAGGATCTCGCCGCCGTGAAGTCCGAAGCTGCCGCCTACGCCGCTGCAGACTTCGACATTCTCGAATGGCGCGGCGACCCCTTTGCTGCCGTCACCGATTCCGCCGTTCTCGAAGCGCTCAAGACGCTGCGCGCCGCTTTCCCCGAAAAGCCCATTCTCTTCACCTTCCGCTCCAAGCACGAAGGCGGCGAAGCCGAACTGACGGCCGACGACTACATCGCCCTCAATATCGCCGTTGCGGAAACGGGCCTGGTCGATCTGATCGACCTCGAGCTCTTCACGGGCGACGAGCTCGTTAAGAATGCCATCGCCGCCGCCCACGCCCGCGGCGTGAAGGTGATCATGTCCAACCACGACTTCCACAAGACGCCGGCCAAGGACGAAATCATCTATCGCCTGCGCCGCATGCAGGAGCTCGGCGCTGACATCCCCAAGATTGCGCTGATGCCCACCTGCCGCCAGGACGTCCTCACGGTGCTTTCTGCGACCGTCGACATGTCCGAAAAATACGCTGACCGCCCGATCATCACGATGAGCATGGGCAAGACCGGCGTGACGAGCCGTCTCACGGGCGAAGCCTTTGGCTCCGCTGCCACCTTCGGCGCCGTGAAGACCGCTTCCGCCCCGGGCCAGATCTCTGTGTCCGACCTGCGCACGGTCCTCACGATCATCAATAAGGCCTAATCGGGCCAGCCTGGAAGTTCGCTCGGTCCGCCGACTCGAACTTCCGCCCCCTTTTTTTAGGAACGA
>OCAA01001816.1_pt1 | contig 9565 bp, 9 predicted proteins | sample 1538241 | NCBI WGS metagenome assembly OCAA01 (sample SAMEA2580241, study PRJEB22360) | human gut metagenome | biome: human gut; feature: human-associated habitat; material: faeces | place: Denmark | collected 2008/2010
GGACTTACAACCATCCACAAATTCGAGAATGGTACAGCTGGCAATATTTCATTGTCAACATTTATTGTGTTGTTGAAAGTGGTCGGACAGATTAACACTATAGACAATCTTCTTCCGGAATTGCCTGAATCTCCTTACCTGATGCGTAGGGATGATAAAAAGGTACAGCGTGTCAGACACTCTAAATAGCATAAATTATGGTACAGTCGTTAAAAGTAATACTTTGGGGTGAGGAAATTGGTAGATTGGCATGGGATGCCAGACGCAGGTTGTCCTATTTTATGTATAATCCGGCCTTCTTGAAGAAAGGTCTTAACATTTCTCCATTAGCTGCACCAGTTGATGGAGCGAGAGGACTTATGCCTGTATGGGGAGAAGAGGCCAAGATTTATCAAAAATTACCGGCTTTTTTAGCAGATTCATTGCCAGACTCATGGGGTAATCAACTTTTTGAATTATGGCGCCAGCAGAATCACTTGTCAAACGCAGATATTACTCCTCTTGACAAACTCTCATTTATAGGAAAGCGTGGAATGGGAGCTTTGGAATTTTTGCCTGAGGTTTCAAGAGAGCGTAAGGCTGAAAAAATAGATATCAAATCATTGGCAAATTTAGCAGAGCGTATATTCTCAGAAAGAGAAAATGCCAGAATCCTGCCTGAAGAGTCGGTAACAATGCAGTCATTACTTACGGTTGGTACTTCAGCCGGTGGCCGTCAACCTAAAGCCATTGTTGCCATTAATCGAAAGAATGGTGAGGTCCGTAGCGGGCAGATTTCCGGATTAGAGGAATTTGATTACTATCTGGTCAAATTTGGGAATTCGCAATACAGCTCGGCAGAATTGGAAATGTCTTACTATGAACTTGCTACAATGGCAGGGATAAATATGATGCCTTCAAAACTCTATCAGGTGGACGGAAATAATCATTTCATGACAAAACGCTTTGACCGTAATAATGGAAAAAAGATTCATACACAAACTCTGGCCGCAATTAGCCCTGATGCGGACAGTTACGAACAATTGATTACAGTGTGTCGGAAGCTCCATCTACCGGAAACAGACTGTTATGAGGTATTCCGCAGGATGGTTTTTAATGTATTGGCAAACAATACAGATGATCACAATAAGAATTTTTCATTCGTTATGAGTGAGGACGGTACTTGGCGTCTGTCTCCTGCATACGATGTAACTTATATATTTGACAATGGAGGATTCTTGCCTAATGAAGATCATTGCATGTATATTAGGGCAAAACTTAGGGATATAACACGGGATGATGTTATTCAATTTGCTAAAGATAATGGAATACGTAGGCCTGATGCAATAATACGTGATATAGTTAATGCCATGAAACAATTTCGTACGGTTGCCACTAAATATGGTGTTGCAGAACTGTGGATAGGACGTGTTGAAAACACTATAGTTGACCGTCTGAAATCATGGGGAGAGTTAGAGGAAATGGCTCCCGAAATATGCGAATTTGTCATAAACGGACATACTATAAAGAATATCCGTATGGAGCAGGCGTATAAAGGAAATTTCCATTTGCTTGCTGAAATAGACGGTCATGAACGTAAGTTTATTATTGGTAAGAATAAAGAAGAGTTTTCACTTATTGAATCAATAGGCATAGCAAACCTGTCATCTGATCAGCTCAAGTATATAGTTGAAAAGTATTTTATCACTAGAAAGTATAATCGCCGACTTCGATAGACAGTTTTTTTCATTATGGGATTCAAACAATTAATAGTTTTAATGAGGCGGCTGGTCAATCGGTATTTCATGTGCATATACATTTGATTCCTCGCTATAAGGGAGATGTGGAGAATCCAAAAGGTGGAGTGAGGGGGGAATTCCAAGCAAGCAGAAATATTGATATTGTTTTATAGATAATCTGTCAAATAATTAGCATCTTTGCGAATAAATTGTAGTTATGGAACTTATATATGTAAAAGAAGTAGATAAAAGTTTGTTGTATCAAGGCTTTACTATAAGAACGGCTTTATTGAATTCTTTTCTTGGTATATTTGGAAAGTTGGACATTGGTGAAATGCGTCAGATTTCTATTCTGCTGAATGGAAAGATATATTCGGGGATTAAGGTAGTTAATCAAAACTTCGATAGGAATAAATATCCTAATCATCCAGAAATGTATCAAGTCCGTTATGATAATATGAATGATTTCCTCCAGGCATTACGTTCTGAATTTTCGGATTTATATAATTTCATAGATGAGCAGATGAAAATTAAAAAGATTATGAAAGAGCGAGGAGAGAATATGTCTAATATAAAAATTCCTCAAGAGCTGAAATCTTCATTATCTTTTTATACTACTGATAATCCTAATGTTTGGGAGGCTGTTCCTATAACTTCCTCTGATTACCAAGAGACTAAAAAGCAATTATCAGAATTAGCTATTACTGAAAAAAGCTTTGAGGATATGCTATTGACTGATAATAATGCAACTATAGTTCAAGAAAATCAAATACGGGATTCAAATTTGAGTTTCGTATTTCCAGATACACAAGATTTTGGACAGCGTCACAACCTTTTATAAATCTATAAATGTAAATTCAGCAACACCTTCTCTTTATACCCATTAGGATACTCAAAAATTTTTGTTTGCCTTTTAAATAATGGCCGATATGTATGCACTATCCTATGATGGTTAGGACAAAGTATCATCACATTATTATAATTATTATTTAACGATTGTGTAAAGAATTCAATATGGTGGGCATCTACAACAGGCTTGTTGCCATATGGTGCAGAAATGAGTTGTCCACAAATTTGACATCTGAAATTATAGAGTTTTTTTAAATTCAGACACACATTACGGTCCAGCTTACGAATCTTCAGCTGTTGTATTTAGAATCTCAAAACAACCAAAAATAACCAGAAATATTCAAGCGTAAGTCTTTATCTATCAGAATATTCTAAAAATTAACACTTTTCGGCTGCTTTTTGATGCTTCCCAAATTTCCACATATTTTTGAGACGTATTTCTGACGTGGAGAATTTGCGGAGCTTGTTTTTTGCCACATCGTGCGGACAGTTGACAAGGGTTTACAACCGTTTACGATGAGCGACAACAACCGCCCTGATATGCAGCAATAGTAACATTGTGCAGAAAGGCGACAACGGTTGACCTCCGTTTACATCCGTTCACCATTTCAGAGATATACGATTGAAGGAATGAACCAGTAAACGATAAAAGCAGCATGAAAACAACCAGAAAATGCAATTTTTGCAGCAAGTCATTTGTAACCCGGAGCGGGGTACAGAAATATTGCAGCGAGGCTTGTCAGGCGGAAGCCAAACGAGCTAGAACGGAACAGAAGAACAACCTCTTCAAAGCTGTCCGCCCCTTGATGGAGATACAGCATCAGGAGTATCTCACCTTTTCCAAAGCAGCAGTACTCATGGGCTGTTCCCGACAGTACATCTATAAACTCGTAGCCCTCGGCAAACTGAAAGCCTCACGTATCAGCAACCGCATGGCGTTTATCCGCAAGACAGACATCGAGCGGATGCTGGAGGGCAATCCCTACCACCGTGTCCTGCCCGGCAGTACTTCCACTCCGAGAAAGTCCGCTTCATCTTCCCCGCTTGCCAAAAAAGAAAAAAGGGAAAAGGAAACCTATGAAGTGCTGGACTTCTATTCTGGCGAGGAGGTGATGTCGCTCTTCAAGGTCAGGCAGTCGTGGCTCTATACCACAGCCAAGCGCAACCGCATTCCCATCTGCCGCATCGCAGGGAAAAACTATTACAGCAAGAAACACGTTGACGAGTTCTTCGGTATGGCTATAGATACAAGCAATATCACCGATTGGCTCCTGATTGAAGAAGCGGAAGAACTGTTCGGCATGAAACCCTCCGCACTCCGGGCATACGCCTACCGCCACAAGATACCGACCAAAAGAGAATACGGGCGCACCTATTACTCCAAATCCCATCTGGACGAACTCCGCAGGACAGACCTCGTGAACGATGAACGCTACTACACCGTGGAGCAAGTCCGGCAGATTTACGGGCTTTCCTCCGCCAACATCAGCCATATCGTCAAGGTGAAGCACATCGAAAAGATAAAAGTAGGCGTGAAAAACCTGCTTTTACGCTCCGATGTGGAGCGTGTCATGGCTGAAAGGGAGAAACAACCGTGAGCAACCGACATTGCCGGAAAATTATTTCAAAATGATTGTCGTGGAGGTATTCACGGTTGTTTCACGTTGTTCCTTTGCCACCGTAAACACGGGAACACCCCCGAAAATGTACAACTTAAAACATCATCAATATGAGCAAATGCAAGACAGTTACCTTGCGCAAGCGCAAGATTAAGAACGGAACACAGTATTCGCTGTGTCTGGACTATTATCCCGGCTACCGTGACAACACCACCATGAAGGTGATTACACGTGAAGCTCTTGGAATTTACATCTTCGCCAAACCTGCCAACCAGCAGGAGCGTGATTTCAACGCACGCATGATGAAAAAAGCGGAGATACTGCGTAATAGGCGTTATGAAGCCATCTTCAACGAGAACAACGGCTTCTTTGACAAAGCCAAGATGAAAGGCGATTTCCTCGCCTACTTCAAGGGGTTGGCAGACAGGAAGAATATCAAGTGGCAGCACGTCTATAAACATTTCGAGCGGTTCGTGAACGGCAAATGCACCTTTGAGGAGGTGGACGTGGATTTGTGCCGCAAGTTCATGGAATATCTGCTTAACGCCCCACAATCCATACACACCAGCCAAAAGCTGCATATCAATTCTGCGGCGGGCTACTGGTCGGCTTTCCGTGCGGTACTTCACACCGCCTACCGGGACAGGAAGATAAAGGAGAACCCAAACGGATTCTTAGACCGCATCGAGTGCATTCCCACCATGAGGGAACATCTGAGCCAAGAGGAACTGATACGGCTTGCCGAAACGCCTTGTGAGGAAGAGGTATTGAAAAGGGCGTTCCTTTTCGGTTGTCTGACCGGACTAAGAAAGAGCGACATCAGGCAGCTCACTTGGCAGCAGATACAGCCGTACACCAACGGCAAGATGTTCGTGACCACCCGTATGCAGAAGACCAAACAGATTGTACACAACCCCATCAGCGATGAAGCCTACGGACTGCTTGGGGAACGGCACGAGGGACTTATCTTTGACGGTTTCAAGGACAAGATGCTGCAAGGACCACTCAAACGCTGGCTCTTGGCGGCAGGCATAACCAAGAAGATAACCTTTCACTGCACCCGGCATTCATTCGGAAGCCTGCACGTGGAAATGGGTACGGACATGGCTGTCATCCAAGCCTATCTGGGACACAAGAACATTACCACCACGCAGATTTATTCCAAGATGGCGGCACAGCAGATGTGCGAGGTCGTGGACAAGATAACCCTGAAACGCAAGGAAGCGTAAGGCGGTTCAAAATCCATGATATTCAGAGGGAGCGGTTATTGTTTGGAGCTTTAACCGTTCCTTTTATTTTGGTTGGTACTTAAAGTATGATAATTGAGTATGATTCCGGACATTTGGTGAAAAACATTGAAAAAGAAACCACTGACAAAGGATAATGAGTAATAATTGAAAGAAGACTATTAAATTTGCGAAAACAGTAACAAGTAACAACCGAATAAGACAAAGAATATGGAACCGTCCGTAAAAGACAAACATATCATTTTAGGATTTGTCGGCTTTGCCATCCTCCTAATATCTTCCATAGCGACACTGATTGTCGCTGAGAAATTCAACCAAGATACCTTTGTAAGGCTGATAGTCTTTGTGTGCAGCAACCTGTTGGGGTGGCTGCTCTACTTCTCCTTCCAGACAGTCATTTTCGATACATACGAAATCTACAGAATCAAGTTCGGCAGGAAAAAGACACCTGCCGAAATCACAGAAATTCAGGAAGACCAGTCCCAAGATGCACACAAGCCTGTAATATCGGCATCAATGCCAACAGGTGGAGAAGCGACCCCGGATATAAAACCGACAGAGATTGCCATATCCCCGGAGCTTCACGAGAAGAACCGTGCCGATTACGAGGACAGGGAGCAGCGGGAAAATGAGGAGCGCATCGCTATGGTCATGGAATACATCCATTTCATCATGCCCCGTATTGCTGACAAGGAGACCGTGAACCACATCTGTGCCGAGGTCAACAACTGGATGCGGCTCCACAGTTACAAGCCCAAGCCGATAAAAGGGCGGCTGACCAAAGATATTTCAAACATTCCGCTCCGCCATTTCGTGTGGAATATCTCCGAGCGTTTCATGTACAAGAAATACTACACGGGGGATAACCGTGCCCGCTTCATCAGCACCCTTTTCCCACGGGAGTTTGCCGATACGGACATAGCTACCATCAAGAACTTCAAGGTAGAGCCGTTAAAGACACTGATTCCCATTGACGAGCCTGAAAACGGCAGACTGGATTTCCATTATCCTGCGGATTATGTGCAGGAGAAGCGGATTTAAGCCTGTTTTAGAGTAATCACGATAATAACGACAAACAGCCAAAACTCATAATCCTCTGTTATACAATAATTCCCGAATAACTTTACCCGTCATTTGCGGTTGGGCATCGTTATTCGGGAATTATTTTGCAATGACCTTTCGTGGAGATATTCACGGCTGTATCATTCCAGTCCTTTGCGCCAAGCCTTACAAAAGAGGCGAGTACGCAAATGGAAAAAACAGTGATTACATTCAACGACCTCCCGGAGATTGTGGCTCAGCTTCGGGACGAGGTGATGAGCCTTAGAAGCCTGCTTACTGAGCAGCGCAGTGTGAACAACGCAAGGGCGGTGGACACCCATGTCCCCATGTCAGTGGAAGAGGCGGCGGAATATCTGGGCATTCCCAAAGGCACGCTCTACATGAAGCTGTCGGAGGGAAGCATTCCCGCCACCAAGCCCGGCAAACGATATTGCCTTTACAGGGACGAACTGGACAAATGGCTGGAATCCTCCCGGAAGAATCCCGTACCCCTGTCCGATGAGGAACTGAGCGAATCCTTATATTCTTCCCACCGCCGCAAGCCCGCTCCGCGTAATTGGTAAACGTCATGGAAGAGGACAAGAATTATATCAGTCTGATACATGGCGACCTGACGAGGGCGACCCAAGTACAGCACGGGATGCCGGACAGCATCGGCGTGATGAGTATCAAGACCGCCAACCGTACGATACTCGAAGCATCGCTGCTGCCCACGCCCCGTGCGCTCTGGGACAGTTTCTGGTATGAGGGGGAACTGTCCTGCCTCTTTGCGGATTCCAATGTGGGCAAGTCCATCCTTGCCGTGCAGATAGCCGACCGTATCGCCCGGACTGACGATGTGCTGTATCTGGACTTTGAACTCTCCGAAAAACAGTTCCAGCTACGCTATACCAGCGAGCATGGAACGCCATACATCTTTCCTGAAAGGCTGTACCGGGTATCGCTTGACTGCAATTCGTTGCTGGAAGCCGATTTCGAGGAAGCCATCATGGGAGGCATAGAACAGATGGCTCTGCAAACCGGGTGCAAAATCTTCATCGTTGACAATCTTACCTACCTGTGCTGCGCCATGGAGAAAGGCGATGCGGCAGGACGGCTGATGATACAGCTCAACAACCTCAAAAAGAGATACGGATTGTCCGTCCTTGTTCTGGCACATACACCCAAACGCTCTTTGGACTGTCCCATCACTTCCAACGACCTTGCCGGAAGCAAACGGCTCTACAATTTCTTTGACAGCGTGTTCGCCATCGGGAAGAGTGCGCAGGACGGAGGGCTTCGCTATGTGAAGCAGCTCAAAGTCCGGTACGGGACATTCTCCCACGATGCGGACAATGTAATCATCTACGAGATTGAGAAGGTGGACGCTTTCCTGCAATTCGTGTTCAGGGGTTATTCAACGGAAAAGGAACACCTGAAGAAACTGGGTGACAACGAATCCAGCCAGAGGGATTGCCAAATCCTGCAATTGTCCCAGTCCGGCAAGTCCGTCAGGGAGATAGCCTCACAGGTGAACTGCGGCAAGTCCACCGTCAGCCGGATAATCCAGCGCAGCAAGGAGGACAGGAATGCAGCCGTCCCAAGTGTCCCGCTGTCCCAACAGACAGGAAGTGGGACAATGGGACAGGTGGGACAGCATGGGACAAGCGGGACAGTAAGAGAAACAAAGCAGGCAGAGTTGTTTACAGGATATGGGAAAGAGGAGAATAAGGCATGAAAAAGCAGTCTGCACATAGCTGTATAAAGGATAACCGCTTCATTTACGGTACAAGGGATGATACAGGCAGAAGCCTGATGTCCCAAGGTGTCCCGGGGTGTCCCACTGTCCCAAGTCTTATAGGGACGGGACAATGGGACAGCGGGACAACAATCGAAAAACTCAAAAACAAAGACAAGCCATGAGCAACTATTCGTTACAGAAATATAAAGGAACGGCAACACGGCATACTTGCCCGAATTGCGGGGACAAGCGTTCTTTCACATGTTATGTGGATGAAAGCGGTATGCTCCTGCATCCGTCTGTCGGCAGGTGCAATCATGAGAGCAGTTGCGGGTATCATTATACTCCCAAGGAGTATTTCCACGACCACCCCGAATGCCATACCGACAAGGGGTTCTCTTTTGACAGGCAAAGGTCAGAACGGAAGCCCGGACAGACATCACCAAAAGCAAGCATAGGCTACATACCGCCAAAGTATGTGGAGAGGTCGCAAAGCGTGCACAGCAACTTCTTCCGCTTCATTTCCTCGCTCCTTGATTCCTATTACGGCAGCAAGGCAAAGGAAGTGTTGAAGCGGTTGCTGGAAGAGTACCGTCTTGGAGCAACCCGTGACGGGGCTGTCATCTTCTGGCAGATAGACCGCACAAACAGGGTACGCACGGGCAAGGTGATGCAGTACAATCCAGAGGACGGACACCGTATCAAGGGAGGAGAGGTGTCGGCAGTGGACTGGATACACAGCATACTGAAAAGGCAACGGGTACTGCCGGAGGATTGGCAACTTTCCCAATGCCTGTTCGGGGAACACCTGCTGAATGTCTATCCCGACAAGGTAGCGGTCTTGGTGGAATCCGAAAAGAGTGCCGTTATCGGCTCTGCCCTCTTTCCCGGTTATGTATGGCTGGCGACAGGCGGCAAAAGCCAGTTGAGAGAGGAAAAGCTCCGTGTGCTGAGCGGACGAACCGTGCTTCTCTTTCCCGATGCGGACGGATATTCGGAGTGGAAACAGCATGCCAGGGACATGACCTATTGCAAGGTTGTCGTGTCTGACATCATAGAGAAGAACGCCACACCGGAACAGAAGGCAGCCCATATCGACATAGCCGACTGGATTGTCTTCCAGATACGAGAAAGTAAAATAATGTGTACAGCCAATCATCTTGTAGAGGCGGAAAAAGTCCTCCGGCGGATGATAGAGAAGAACCCCGTCCTGCAAAAGCTGATAGATGATTTCGACCTTGTACTGGTCAGTACATCCCCAATCGGCAGTGGCGATGAAAACCCTCCTTAATGGAGGAGAGCGGAAGCCGTAGGCTGTAGCGGACAGACCAGGGCGTTGCTATGCTTGAT
>OCAA01001821.1_pt1 | contig 9540 bp, 6 predicted proteins | sample 1538241 | NCBI WGS metagenome assembly OCAA01 (sample SAMEA2580241, study PRJEB22360) | human gut metagenome | biome: human gut; feature: human-associated habitat; material: faeces | place: Denmark | collected 2008/2010
CTTTTAACTTTTAATGTTACATTCTTTACTTTCTTTTTATGAATTTCAATTTTCTCTTTCATAGCTTTCTCCTAGATGATAACTTCATCTTTACTCACTAATTCTTATATTAAAAACTTATAAGTTTTATAATAAGTTATCTATTTCCGTATTTTCTAATAGATATTGTTATTGTTTTTTCTAGTATTTTATCTGTATCTAAAGATACACCATATTCATCTTCTATATCCCAAAGCTTCTCTTCTAAGTCTTGACTAATTTTATTATGAATATCCGTATTTGTAGTCCAATCTGGTTTTGCTGCATATCCTTTTATAATTTCATCAAACTCTAATGAAGTATTTGCAACAATGTATTCTGATTGCTCTTCTGCAACCTTAGATACTATTGGTTCATATATATCTTCTTTGATGTTATCATAAATAACTTGGGCACTTCTATTATTAGCAATTGGTCCTGGATATGTTTCTTCCACTGATCCATTTCTTATATCATTCATTACTTCATTCATACTATTTAGATATTCTTCTTCTGAAATTCTCTTTTGCCTATATTCTTCAAGAACTCTATTTATTCTATCCTTTAAGTTTTCATAATAGGCTGGGTTTTCATCATATTTCATAGTAATAACTTTATCTATTGCATTTCTTATTGTATCTGCTTTTGCTCTCTTGCCTTGAACTCTTTGAATCTCTTCATCAAAGTTTTTATCATCAAATATATTAACTAGCTTTGTAAGTCTATTAACTTCATTGGCACTTATATAAGTATCTAATAACTTTTGCATTTGTTCTTCATATTCACCAAAGTCAACCTCTTCATGATATCTTAGTCTTACACTTTTTCTTAAATTACTAAAGAATTTTAATTCCTTCTTGTAATTATCTAATTCTTGTTTAGATAGTAAATCTAATATACCTTGTGAAGCTAAACATATATTTAAGCTCTTAGCATAATTCTTAAGTCTTTCATAAAAATCTTGTCTTTTACTTTCATCTGCAAGATATATTTCGTATTCTTCCTTATCCTCTTTGTTTTTTATAGGATTAAAAATATCTTTTAGATATGAATAATTAGCTTTTAATTCATCTAAATGCTTCTTTATATCTATAACTGCGCCCTTTATATCATCTTCATCAAAACCTTCTAATGAACTATATGAAGTTAATGCTTTATCTAAGTTACCTAAAAGACCTCTATAATCAATAATATATCCGTAGTCTTTACCTTCATATAATCTATTAACTCTTGCTATAGCTTGTAACAATTTATGTTCTTTCAACTCTTTATCAACATATAGGCAGGCAGCTACTGGTGCATCAAAACCTGTTAGTAATTTATCTACTACAATTAAAATTTCTACATCATCACCATCACAAAACTCTTCTTTAATTTTAGTTTCATAATCATCAAGATTACCGTATTCTCTAACTATTCTTTCTAGTTCCTTTTGAACTAATAGTTTATTTTCATCATGAATATCTTCATTACCTTCCCTATTATCAGCAGATGATATAACAAATGCTGTTTTAACATCTCCATACATTTCAAATATTTGATGATATCTTATAGCCTCAAACTTTGAAGAGGTTGCAAGCATAGCTTTAAATCCTGTTCCCTGCCATGTATTTTTATAATGCTCGTTTATATCTAAAGCTATCATTTCTAATCTTCTCTCTGATGATGCAACCTTTTGGAATCTTCCCCACTTTTTCTTTAAATCTTCTTTTTGTTCATCATTAAGGTTTCTAGAAATCATTTCAAACTTTCGTTCAAGACCTGATTCATCACTAATCCATTGGTCAACTAATCTTCCTTCATATAATAACGGTAATACTGCCTTATCATCTACAGCTTGATTAATTGTATACCTATGAATTTCTTTACCAAATTGGGTAAATGAATTTTTTTCTTTCTTCATAAGAGGTGTTCCTGTAAATCCTATATAACAACCACTTGGGAAAACCTTTCTCATCTTTGCGTGAAGTTGTCCATTTTGGGTTCTGTGAGATTCATCTACAAGAACAAATATATTAGGATCATCTATCTTGGAACCTATATTAAATACTTTATCAAACTTATTAATTATAGTAGTAATTATCTTGCTTTCCTTACTTAATAATTGACTATTTAAGTGGTTTCCAGTTGCAGCTTGTATAATATCATTACTAAATCCACTTTGAGTAAATGTCTTTTTAATTTGAGAATCTAATTCTTTTCTATCAGTAACTACTATTATTTTTGCATTAGTTATTCTTCTTCTTAAAGCCCTAGCTAGCATAACCATAGTTAATGACTTACCACTTCCTTGTGTATGCCAAATAAGACCACCGTTTCTTTTGCCTGTATTATCAAAAGTTTGAATTCTTTCTAATGTCTTTTTAATTCCAAAGTATTGTTGATATCTTGCTACCTTCTTAATATTATTATCAAATAAAGTGTATTCTCTAATTATTTCAAGAACTCTATCTAAATTTAATAAAGATATAATTGTTCTATCAAGCTCAGTTGCTAATCTTCCTGTAACTAAAGATTCAATATCTAACTTTTCTTCCTCTTTCCATACAGCCCAGAACTTAGCTGGTGTTCCTGTAGTGGCGTATCTAACTTCTCTAGTATTACCTGCTAATACTAATTGAACATATTTAAAAAGATGTGGGATATTCTCTTTCTTTTGGTTTCCTATCATTTGAGAAATACCTTGCTTTAAAGATACTGAACTTGCCTTTAATTCAATTACACAAAAAGGAATACCATTAACAAATAGAACTATATCTGGTCTTTTAGTTTTTTCTTTAGTGGATTGATCTTGTTTTTCTACCACAAATTCTTGAGTAAAATGAAATACATTATTTTTTGGATTTTCCCAATCTATGTATTGTAATGAAAAATTCTTCTTTGTCCCATCTTCTAAAAACTCTTCTAAGCTTTTCTTAAGAATAATTTCATCATAAATTTTTTCATTAACCTTAATTAAACCTTCTGTTAATGGCATATCTAATGCTTCAATAGCTTTATTAATATTAGTAGAACTAAACTTTCTTACTGTACCTTTATATTCAAAGCTATTCATTTCCATTAACTTACTTCTTGTTATGTCTTTTAATATAACTTCTTTAAGTCTTTCACCTCTAGCAGCATTACATTCCTCTGGTGAAAGATATATATATCCCATATTTTTAAGTAATTCTATAACATTTTTTTGGTCAAACTCTTCTAAAAATGGATTATCCATGTAATGTCCCCCTAATTTATTTTACATTATAGTATAATTATACAAAATAATAGGTAGAGATTAAATACCTCTACCTATTTATGCTATATATTATCTAAATATTCACCAACTTTGCTTGATATCTCAACTTGAAAACTAAATCCCTTAAGTCCCGCTTTTTGTAATTCAGTATGATTAACTAAGTCTATTTTATTTAAGTAATTTTTTATTGGTACTAATCTAACATATTTTGATTTCTCTTTAAAAGGATTATCCGATACATTAAACTCACTATCATCTATGGTCTCCTGTGATTTTAATATTGCTCTAACCCTACATTTTAAAAATATTGCACTATATGGAGCCCCTGTATATATAAATACTTCATCGCCTTCTGTAATATTTAAATTGGTTCCATAATCAACAAAACCATTTTTTAAAAAACTACCTAATATATCATACTTACTTAAATTGCATGGAAATAACCATTTTTTCATATATTATTTATCCCCTTATATTAAACCTTAACTCTAACTTCACCAGTTAATAATTTTTGCATTAAACCTTTCTTTTGTAGCTTTAATGCTTCTAACTCTTTTTCTAATAACTCTATTTCAGTATTCATGTTATTTAATAAATCAACAATCATTTTTTGTTCCTCCATTGAAGGTAACTTTATTTTCATTAATCCCATATCTTCAAAAGAGAGTGTTTCTCTAACACTTCCTGATAAATATTTATCCATTTGCTTTTTAAACATATTTGTTTTAATCCAATAGTTATAATACTCTGATAATAATTGTTCATCGCATTTAAAAACTATATACATTGGACTCAATAGACCCTCATTAAATTTAGTTAACAAATCTATAGATCCTACATTAATTCTGGATGGATTATAAGCAAACTCTCCTTTTCTAACTATTTTATAATTACTTAAATCCTTACTAGCAACTTGTTTTTCAAACTGCTCTTCTTGTGTTATGAATCCTTTTTTATTAGTAACACTTAAAACTAGTGAAATATTACCATCCTTATTCTTATTTATTACTTGTTTTGTAAGATTATTAACTTTATAAGTTTTCCAGTCATCTTTAAAGTTCTTAAATCTAACTTCTCCACTTAAAAGCCTTTGCATTAATCCCTTTTTAAACTCTTTTTTCTTTTCAATAAGTTGCTCCTGTTTTTCTATAGCCAAATCCCAAGTTGAAAGAATTTCAACTATTCTATCTTGTTCTTCCTTTGGTGGAATATTAAATGGATATCTTTCCATAAAAGTCCAGTCAGCCCTAGGCATTTTACTTCCAGTGCTTACATTTGCTATATTATTGAATCGTTCATCTTGCACCAAATAAAATAAATATTCATTTTTTATATCTTTTCCATTTAAAACCCATATTTCAGAGGAACATACACCTTCAAATTTAGCAAAGTGATATTTTCTCAAATAAGGTCTTAATTTACCATATAATACATCACCTTTATAAAACTTATTCTTTATACTACTTTGTAATTTTGCTCTTGTATACCCATTTATACTTCCAATATTCTGATTAATATGCTCTAATTCAATACAAGGATAATCAACTTGCTCCTTAATTGGATTATATTTTTCCTTTTTTATCTCTATTATCTCACCAAGTTCTTTCTTTTTCCAATTATTATTTTTCATAGTTTCACCTACAGCCCCAAGTCGGTTAAATATACATTTATTTTAGTTTTAACTTCATTCATTTGGATTTCAAGTTCTTTTATATCTTTTTTTAATCCTTCTAAATCAATTTTCTCTTCTTCTTCAAAAGCATCAACATATCTCGGAATATTTAAATTATAATCATTTTCTCTAATTTCCTCAATTCCAGCTATATAGGAATACTTATCTACTTCTTTTCGTTCATCATAAACCTTCAATATATTTTTTATGTCGTCCTCACTTAAAATGTTCTGACTTTTACCTTTATCATAAGCATTACTCGCATCAATAAATAATATATTATTATCTATCTTATTTTTCTTAAGTATCAGTATACATGCCGGTATTGGAGTTCCAAAGAATAAGTTTGCAGGTAAACCAATAACTGCATCTAGCCAGTTATTTTCAATTATTTGCTTTCTTATTTTACCTTCACTAGCAGCTCTAAATAGAACTCCATGCGGAAGTATTATTCCTGCTGTCCCATTTTCATTTAATGATGCTAAAATATGAGAAATGAAGGCATAATCTCCTTTTGATTTCGGAGGCAATCCCATATTAAATCTTCCATAAATATCATCTTTTAAGTCTTCTGCACCCCATTTATCTAATGAGAATGGTGGATTAGAAACTATTTTATCGAACTTCATTAATCTTTCATTTTCTAAGTGAAGTGGATTTCTTAATGTATCTCCCCATTCTATAACTGCATCATTTATTTCATGTAAGAACATATTCATCTTAGCTAAGGCTTGTGTTTGACCATTTCTTTCTTGTCCATATAATCTAAAATTTTGTGTTCCAACTTCTTTAGCTGCTTTAATAAGTAGTGATCCTGAACCGCATGTTGGGTCATATATTCTATCACCATCTTTAGCTCCAACAAGTTTTGCAAGTAATGTTGAAACTTCGCTAGGAGTATAGAACTCTCCCCCTTTCTTACCTGCATCTGATGCAAAGTTAGCTATTAGAAATTCATATGCATCTCCAATAACATCACTACCATCTAACATACTAGGTCTTAAGTCAAGTGAATCATCTGCAAAGTCATCTATTAAATGCTTTAATGCTGCATTTCTTTCCTTAGTTCTTCCAAGCTCTGCTTCTGAGTTGAAATCAATATTTCTAAAGATACCTTCAAGCTTTTCCTTGTTGTCATCTTCAATTCTCATTAATATCTTATTTATTATTTCACCAATATCTTCAGCATTTCTATTTTCGTATATAACATCAAATGTACATGTAGGATCTAATTGGAACTTTTCTCTCTTTAAACTCTTTTGAATTCTATCTTCATTATCTCCAAACTTAGCTTTTAATTCTTGCAACTTTTCTTTGTAAAAATCTGATACATATTTTACGAATAGCATTGTTAATATGTAATCTTTATACTTAGAACTATCCATAGTACCTCTAAAGGTATCGCAGGCTTTCCAAACTATCTTTATAACATCTTGTGATGTTGTTTTATTCATCATAATATTGCCTCTTTTCATTTTATTTCTACTATTTATTATGTATATATCAATAATTATAGCATTGCTTAACTATACAATATACTATATTATTTATCATGTCCATAAAAAAAGTCAATGCTTAATACCCTAAACATTAACTCTAAAACTATTATTTAATCTTTTATTAAATTTAAATATCAAATTGTGAATATATTATTCCTTTTTCTAAAAGTTCAGCAAAAACTTCTATAACAATATCTGCTCTATCTTCTCTAATACTAATTATTTTTACAGAGCTCCCTGTTACTTCAGTATTAAATATCTTTTTAATATCTGAAAACTTATACCTACTAGGAACTAAATTTAATGGTATTCTAAAAGCTTTTGAATTAGAATTTAATACTTTATCTATAAACTCAACTATAGCTGGTGAATCAACCATCGTTTGTAGAACTTCTTCTTTAATTTTCTCTTTCTCCATATCCTCTGGAGTATATTTACTACTTTCTTCGTTCATACCTTCTACAACTGCACTCTGGTTTTCTAAATCTTCTTTAAGTGCTTCCATTTGTAATTCTATACCATTTAAATTTACGCGTTTTATTAATTTAATAATATTAAACAACTTATCTATAACTTTATTATATTGTACTACAACAATAATGCTCATGACTATAAAAACAAGCCTAAATATTTCTTTATCCATTAACAAGTTTAATACTTTATTAAATAAATTATATAAATTTACTAATATAAAATTAGTTGTAATTACAATATACTCAATAATACTATTTAAATCTATGTTATTATAATAATACTTTATATATATAGTGCTAATTATTATATAAGCAATAAGTATACTTATAATTATCCATATTTTATTTTTATTATTCATTTGATTTCTATTACTCACTTTTTTTAATCCTATACTTTTCTATTTCATCATTACTAGAATATAATTCATTACAATGGGAGCATTTAATAAATTTATTCTCATCATTTTTCATATTGCTTTCATAGCAATATGGGCAAGTTGAAAACATATTAACCTCTAATATACCTTTCTCTATTAATATACTTATTTGATTAATTAGAGTTCTTTGATTAATTCTTGTGGTTTTTATTAGGTAAAATATTGGAATATCTAGAATTCCACGCTTTAATTTTATTTTTTCAAATTCACGAATTATATGTTCCTGTTGCTGCCTTTGCAGTTGATGATAATCTGTATTTTGGGAATACTTCTCTGCAAACATCCCTAATTACCTCCATTCCAAAATAAGGAATTGGCAAAATAATCTCTCCCTTATTTCTAAATAAAATATGCCTACCATTAATTAAACTTTCAATAGTCTTAATGTTATGATCTTCATTCTCTATAGCATATTTAATAGCTTGTAATCTATATTTATTATGTCTAGCGTCTCTTGTACTACTTCTTAAATTATTTTTCGAATCTACTGGATCTTCTGTCTCAATTATAGGTATTACCTTTTTAAGTATACCCTCTTCTTCTTTTATTTCTTGTAATATATCTATTACATATTCATTTAATTCTTCATCAATAAAGTATTTTGTTAACGTCCTCTTATTTCCATCAATAAACAAATTATAAAATGAACTTTTTTTATTGGTAACAGCTCTATCATTATTTACGTCCTCATTTGGCGATAAATAACTAATATCATTATAGAACATGAATAAAAGCCCTTCATTTTTATCAACTACAAATTTAACAAAATCATAATACTCATAATTTTCAATAGATGAATATCCGTTTTCCGGATTCTCAATTTCAACTGTTTTAATTAATGCTACTTTCATTGTAAAGTATTGTTCACTATCCCTATAATATGTACACTTAAAATCTTCACCTATTCCATTTAGATTTTCTTTATTCTCACAATATCTAATTCTATTTCTAGATATAAAGTTCATCTTATATGTATCGTTAGTTATCTCTTCTAAGTTTTTTTCTTTAATCATAAAAATAGATACTTTCTTAAATGCGTATTCTTCCAATTTAAATAATACCTCATCAAGGTTATTATAAAAGTCATACTCTGCTATATTTTTAATAAAATCATTAATGCTAGTCTCATTTATTTCCTCTGTAAAATTATCAAGTACTATAGTTTTTATAATATCAATTGGAAAATTTATATTTTAATCTTAATTCTTGAATATTAGTCACATTTACCCCTCCATACTTCTTGTACCTCAAAAATAAACTAAAATATAATAGATGTATATCAAATAAATACTATTTATCATTAGAAACTATTTTTAATTTAACTATCATAGTAATTTTATTTAATTTTACAATAAATTCAATAACTTTGTCTATATACTATTTCATTTTGCAACAATTATAACAATAAAAATAAACGTAACTTAATAATCACTCGCTAAATTTCCTTAAAATTATACGTCTACTTCACTGATAACAATTTCTAAAATTCCAATGGAGTTAAAACTCCATCGGAATTAAGAACTCGTCTTATCCAAGCCAGTTTTACTTTACCCTCAATTTCTGTCCAACATTAATTAAATTTCTATTTGCTATATTATTTAATGCTACTAGCCTTTCTACAGTAGTGTTGAATCTTCTACTTATTGCCCATAATGTATCTCCATATTTAACAATATAATACTTTTCATCATTAGTACTAGGTTTTTGATTTTCTGATAAAGCAAAAGCTGTACATATTCCTTTGTATATTGCAGCTGCGGTCTTTTCTGGATTATAGTTTTCCATATCCAAGCTACTGTCAACAAAGGCACATTCAACAAGTAATGCAGGCATTGAGGTGTTGTTAATAACATATAAATCCCTTCTATCCTTTACACCTCTATTTTTAAGTCCAAGTGAAGCTAATTCATTTAAGATAGCTTCTCCTACCTTTGTTGATAAACTATCTTGGTAGTTATCTTTAATACATAAAACCTCTGCTCCATATCCACCAGGACATGCATTATGATGTATTGATACAAACAATGTTGCACCGCAGTTATTTGCTGTAATTACTCTTTGGTACAATGAATCATTAAGACTTTTAGCAGTATTAGGCGTGCAATTCACAACCTTAATCCCTCTTCCCCTAAGCTTACTTATTAAAGAATTTCCAACCAACCTATTTAGATCATCCTCCCTACGTATTCCCACTGCTCCTGTG
>OCAA01001828.1_pt1 | contig 9502 bp, 9 predicted proteins | sample 1538241 | NCBI WGS metagenome assembly OCAA01 (sample SAMEA2580241, study PRJEB22360) | human gut metagenome | biome: human gut; feature: human-associated habitat; material: faeces | place: Denmark | collected 2008/2010
TTAAGTTTTTTAAAAGCAGTAAAGAAAAAAGTAAAAAAAGAAGATAAATAATGTTATAATAACACAATAAGAAGGTGATTCTAGTAGATGAATGCAATAGAAATAAGAAATATGTATAAAGATTTTAAACTTGTATATGATAAACCTACAACTTTAAAAGAAAGAATATGTTTTTGGAAAACAACAAAGGTTCAAAAAAGACAAGTTTTAAAGAATATCAATTTAGATATAAAAAAAGGAGAAACTGTTGCTTTAATAGGAACAAACGGAAGTGGTAAATCAACTTTATTAAAATTGATGACAAAGATTCTGTATCCTAATAAAGGAACGTTAGAAACACATGGAAAACTTACTTCTTTACTTGAATTAGGAGCAGGTTTCCATCCTGATTTTACAGGAAGGGAAAATATTTATTTCAATGCAGCAATTTTTGGTTTAACACGACAAGAAATTGATAAACGTATTGATGAAATTATTGAATTTTCAGAACTTGGTGATTTTATTGATAATCCTGTAAGAACATATTCTTCAGGAATGTATATGCGACTAGCTTTTTCCATCGCAATTAATGTTGATGCGGAAATTTTACTTATTGATGAAATTTTAGCGGTAGGTGATCAACACTTTCAAGATAAGTGTTTTGCAAAATTAAAAGAGATGAAAGAAAGTGAAAAAACTATTGTTATTGTTACACATAGTTTAGGACAAGTAAGAGAATTATGTGATAGAGCGATTTGGATTTATAATGGAGAGGTACGTATGGATGGTACACCAAATGAAGTAGTAGATGAGTACCTAAAGGTATGTCAGTAGGTGATAAGATGAGATTATTTAAAGATTTATATCAATATAGAGAATTATTAAAAACGAATGTAAAAAAGGAAATTAGAGGAAAATACAAGGGCTCTTTTTTAGGTGTGCTATGGTCTTTTATTAATCCTTTATTACAAGTTTTAGTATACGCTATTGTTTTCCCGTTTATTATGAGATCAAGTCCAGATCATTTTATTGTTTATTTAGTTATTGGTATTATTCCTTGGAACTTCTTTATTACCTGTATGAACCAAGGAATGATTACGGTAAGAATGAATGCAGGAATTATAAAGAAAGTTTATTTTCCAAGAGAAATATTACCATTATCTGTTACTTTAAGTGGATTGGTTAACTTCTTTATTTCATGTATTGTTATTATATTATTCTGTATTTTTGGTGGTGTTGGACCACTATCGTGGCATGTTATTTTAGTACCAATCTTTGCTTTTATTCAATTTTTATTTACTTCAGGATTGGTTTTTGCCTTTAGTGCAATTAATATTTATATTAAAGATACAGAATATATTATTCAGTTCTTTATTAACTTATTATTTTATGCAACACCAATTTTATATGAAGCAACATTATTGCCAGAAAGAATTAGATGGGTTCTTTATTTAAATCCATTAACTCATTTAATTGAAACATATAGAGATTTATTTATGTATCACACACTTCCATCTTTAACAAGTGTAGGATATCTTATCTTTATTACGCTCATTGTTTTATTTATTGGATATGCAATATTTAAAAAATTAGAAAAAGGTTTTGCAGAAGAAGTATAATGAAAAAAATAACAACTTTTTTGATATTTAGTTCATTTATCCTCTCCATTTTTTCTTTTTCTAATGTACAAGCTATAGAAGATGATCGTTCTATTGTTTCTGTTATGGGTGATAGTCTTTCAACTTATAATGGATATACAAGAGGGATGAAATATTATTCTTTTTACAGCCCAGAGCATATGTCGGTTTCACAAACATGGTGGATGAAATATATTAATGATCATTCTATGCGATTAGGCGTATGTGAGGCCTTAGGTGGTTCTAAAGTGGGATGGTATCAAGGTGATCCATCAGGATATGATGCTACAAAATGTATGGCTAGTCAGGAAAGAATCGATGCTTTGAATGATAATGGGACACCTGATGTTATTTTGTTTTTTGGTGGCACTAATGATATTGGTGGGACACCTTTAGGAAACTTTACACCAGGACAAAATATAGGAGATGTTGGTACATTTTATAATGCTTATCAAACAGCAATCTATCGAATGAAGACGTCTTATCCAAACGCTAAAATTATAAGTATTACACCTTATTATAGAAAAGAAATATGGGGTCCACAATGGCAAGTAGATGCTTATGTGGACGCTATAAAAACCGTATGTCAATATTACGGTGTAGAATGTTATGATTTAAGAAATGCAAATATTGATAAAACAAGAGATATGTGTAGTGCTGACTATTTACATGTAAATATTTCTGGTAATGAAAAAATTACTTATTATATGGAAAATGGGTATGCAAAATTAGATGCCACAGATATTGATTTTACAAATAGCAATGGATTGATAAATGCAAGTTATAATGCAGGTGGAAATTCACAAACTCTTTATGAATTCATGATTTATGATTGCACAAAATCTAAATGGATTTGGTCAAGTGGCTATCAATCAAGTAATCAAATAAGCTATAGTGTACCTAATTCTGGATGGTATTGGATTTATGCACTTGCAAAGAACCCTAACGGTGATCAAATCAATCACGTTAGTGCATTCTATGTCCAACCACAGACATTAAATAGTATTGGATATTCTTTTAACAGTACATATATTCAATTGAATGCACAAGGTACAGGGATTAATTCTCAAAATAAATTTAAATGGCAAGTATACAACATTAGTGAACAAAGATGGAGTACATTATCAAGTACCTCATCAAGTGTACAATGGCAACCTAATAAAGGAAGTTATTTAATTAATTGTGAATTACTTAATTCTAATTCGGAAAAGATTTCATCAAAATTAATTGGATTTAATGTTGAACATAGTTACCCAGCTTATATAGATGGGAAATATGAAGGATCAAATCCTTATGGAAGAGGTGTCTTATTAGGCGTATCTTCTAATGTAAATCCTAACCAAGGATACTATTATGAAATTTTATTATTAGATTGTCAAAAATATTTAAATGGTAATCCAAAACCATGGGTTTATGGTACTGGTTTAAAAAAGGTAAGTAGTGGAAGACATTTATGGACGACTTATGCTCCTAATGAAAATGGATATTATTGGACATACTATAGACTATATAACGAATCAGGACAATTGATAGATGATCATTGTTATGGAGCATTTTTAACAAAATAAAAAAGAGGGAGGTTAATTCAATGAAAATATCATTAGTAATGGCAACATATAATGGAGCTAAATACTTAAATGAACAGTTAGATTCAATAAAAAACCAAACTCTAAAACTTGATGAAGTTATTATTGTTGATGATGTATCAACAGATGATACAAGCTATCTTGTTGAAAAATATATAAGCAATCACCAATTAAATTGGATATTTATAAAAAATGAAAAAAATCTAGGTTATAAAGGTAATTTTAAAAAAGGATTAGCACATGCAAGTGGAGATGTTATTTTCTTATGTGATCAAGATGATATTTGGCATCTTGATAAAGTAGAAAGAATGGTTGAGGCTTTAAAGAATCATCCAGAAATAAAAACCCTTGCTTCAAGCTTTAATTTTGTAGATGGACAAGGAAAACCTTTTTCGATTGAACAAAAGAAAGGATACGCCAACCAAAATCTATTACATAAAGATGTTATTGATGAAATAGAGAGAGTGGATTTATCTTTAGTAAAAATTACTAATTTTTCTCAAGGATGTTGTATGGCAGTAAGAAAAGAAGAAGTAGAAATTTTCTTGAAGAATACACAAAGTAAATATCCTCACGATTGGGAATTGAACTTGATTGCAGCAATGCAAGATGGATGTTATTTTTATAATGTTCCATTAATTGATTATCGTATACATGATAAAAATACGATAGGACTCGATGATGTTATTCACAATTCACATAAAGAATTGATGAAAAATAGAATTACTTAATTATTTAAAAAGAATGAATATAGGTTATGAATATAATAAAGAATATGTAGAAAATCATATTCTTTATTCAAAAGATAGAAAGAAATATATAAAAAATAAATCATTTTTCTCTTTAATAGTTATGTATTTAAAAGGGAAATATAAAGGATATGGAAGCTTTAAAACCTTTGTAGGAGATTTATGTTCTATTGTATATAAATGAGACTCTTTTGTAAGAGTCTTTTATTCTTTTTATAGTTTTGTTAAAATAGAGTAGAATTATGAGTAGAAGTAAGGTGATGAAAAAATGAAAACAGGGATAGTTGTTTTAAATTTTAATGATGCTAAAGAGACGGTATCGTTTGTAGAAAAAATAAAATCATATAATATATTAGATTCTATTGTAGTTGTTGATAATGCATCAACAGATGATTCTTTAACAGAATTACGTAAAATACAAGGAATCCATTTGATTGAAATGTCAAGTAATACGGGATATGCAGCTGGAAATAATGCAGGATTAAGATATTTATATGAAAATGATTTTGATAATTATATTATTTCTAATCCAGATATTATTGTTGAAAAGAGACAGCTTGAGGATTTTATAGCGTATATGAATTCAGATAATAATTATCAAATGTTTGGACCAACAATAGAAGAACATGGAAAACTAAATAGAGGTTGGAAACAAAAAAGTATTAAATATGATATTCATGATAATTATCCAATTATCAATAGACTTTATAAAAATTTAATAAAATATCCAGCGTCTCGTTATAAAGGAGAAATCACAAGTGTTGAATGTTTATCTGGATGTTTTTTTGGAATAAAAAAAGAAGTCATTGATCGTGTTGGTTGTTTTGATGAAGGAACTTTCTTATTTTATGAAGAAGATATTTATTGTGCCAAGATAAGACAAGCAGGATTGCATATTTGTGTTTTAAATAATGTGCAAGTTATTCACAATCACTCTATTACTATCAATAAAAATGTCAATCATTATCGTAAGTTAAGATATCTTAAAGCATCACAACTTTACTATCATCAAACTTGTTTTAATCATTCAAAGCATCTTCTAAATAGACTCAAAAGATCTGCGGAAATGGCTTGTCAATTTGCTTATTTAAGAACAAATAAAAAAATTGTAAATAAGCATAATAGACCAAGAAAAAAAGTGACAATTCTTTCTCTTCATTTAAGAGTAGGAGGAATTGAAAAAGCAATTTGTTCACTTGCCAATATGCTGGTAGATGATTATGATGTTGAAATTGTAAATGTTTATAAATTATGTGAACCTTCTTTTTATATTGATGAAAGGGTTCAAGTAACTTATTTATCAACAGATTTAGTACCAAATAAAGAAGAAATAAAAAATGCCTTAAAGTATAAAAACGTAAAGAAAATCTTTTTTGAAGGTATAAAATCATTAAAGATTTTATACAAAAAAAGAGCTTTAATCAAAAAATGTGCAAAGGATAACGATGGAGATATTATTATTTCAACAACCTTAGCTTTTGATCAATTATTTTCTAAATATCAAAAGAATAAATTACTCGTTGCGTGGGAACATTGCCATCCTGATTGTCAAAAAAATTATCCAAAAAAAGTGTATAAAGCAGTAAAAAAATTTGATTTGTTTATTCCTGTATCAAAATCAATTAATGAATTCTATAAAGAGTATCTAACGGGACCACAATGTGTATACTTACCTTTGTGTATTGATAAAGTGGATCATGAAGATGCAAAGTTTGATACAAATCAAGTAACAGTAATGGGAAGACTTTCAAGTGAAAAAGCTTATGATGATATGTTACGTGTTTTTGTAAAAGTTTTAGAACAAAATCCATCAGCTCATTTAAATATCGTCGGTGATGGAGAAGAAAGACATAATTTGAGTGTTTTAGCGGATCGTTTAGGAATTGCAGATTCTGTAACGTTCTATGGAAATAAAGTTGGAAAAGAAAAATCACAAATATTAGAAAATACAAGTGTCTTTGTGACAACATCACACTATGAAAGTTTTGGACTCGTTTTATTGGAAGCAATGGATTATGGTATACCATGTCTTTCTTTTGATAGTGCCAAAGGATCGTTAGATATTATCGAAGATGGAAAAGATGGCTATATCATTAAAAATAGAGATTTGGATCAAATGGCGAATAAACTAGTTGAGCTGTTAAATAATCCTTCTAAAGAACTTTCAAAAAACGCTAAAGACAAAGCAAATTCTTATAGCTATGAAAATGTTCGTAAACAATGGTTAGATGCATTTAAAAATATGAACATTCATGATTTAAAAACAAGAGTCATGTTTACTTCATCAGCAGGAGGTCATTATAGTGAACTTTGTGAACTTGATGAATTAATGAAACGCTATAATTCATTTTTACTTACGGAAGATCATGAAATGATGAAAGAAATAAAGAAAACAAATCAATCACGTTCATGGTATATGCCAGCAGGAACAAAGGAACATTTGTTTAAGTTTTTATGTAATTTTCCAATTACTATTATAAGAAGTTTCAAAGCGTTTTTAAAAGTTAAACCAGATGTTGTAATTGCAACAGGAGCGCATACAACTGTGCCAATTTGTTATATTGCCAAATTATTTGGTAAAAAAGTTATTTTTATAGAAACATTCGCCAATATCACAACGAAAACTTTATCGGGAAAACTTGTCTATCCAATTGCAGATTTATTTTTAGTGCAATGGGAGGAAATGTTGAAACTTTATCCAAATGCTAAATATCGAGGAGGATTGAAATAATGCGTATTTTTGTTATGTTCGGAACACAAGATAAACGTTTTGATCGTTTATTAAATGCAATATTAAATTCTCACTTTGTTGAAGAAAATGATGTTTATGTACAACTTGGTTATACTAAAGGAAATTATGAAAAGATTCATGGTCAAGAATACTATACGGAAGAAGAATTGAACCGCCAAATTGAGATTGCAGATTTGATTATTACACATGCTGGGGTAGGTGCCATTGTTGCAGCTTTAAAATTAAAGAAAAGAGTTATTGTTGTACCTAGACTAGGAAAATATAAGGAACAAAACAATGATCATCAAGTACAAATTATGGAAAGATATGATAAATTGGGCTATATTATTCCCTGTACTGATCTAGATGATTTAGATAAAATTGTGAAAGAATCACATAATTTTATACCCAAAGAGTATAAAGCAGATAAACAAGGAATTATTAAAGAGATAAAAGAATTTATAGATAGATTGTAAATTTAAGAATAATTAATTTAAAAATAGTAGATTAAATAAAAAAAAGTAACTATAATAGTTATGAATTAGAAAAAAGTAAAAAATAAAAAGGAGAAAATCAATGATAAAAAAAATCTTATCGTTATGCTTAGTTCTTGCTATGGCTTTTGGTGTAACAGCATGTGGTGAAAGTAAGCAAACAAGTAATGGTAATTCTTCGACGACAACACAAAAAACAAGAAAATTTACTGAAGCAAAAGGGATGATTAAATATTTAACTATCGATGGTAAAAAAATTCCCTTTCCAGAAACAGTAGGTGAATATGTAAGTTATTTAGAAAAAGTTGGAGATAAAATTGAATTAGGGAATACAGGAAAAACAGTTGATGAGGCAGATAAACTTAATGCTGGTGGTGTTTCTTCTATGGTGGCTTTTTTAAAGGTTTATTTAGATGATGATAATTGGCAATGGTTTGGAGTACGTTATGAAAATGATACTAAAAATTCATTACCTGTTTCTGACTGTAAAGTAACACAAATTACGTTAGACTATGATACGATTAATGAAGAAGAAAATCATCATTCAATAGATAGCATAACATTTGTTGATAGAAATAATAATGAAATTTTAATGGATGGTAAATACACAAGTACAAATTTAATGAAACAAATTGGCGGACCTGAACAAAATACGGATGGACATTGGTATTATTCCGATGATCAAGGTTATAAGTATGAATTAGTTACTGAAAATAAAAAGGGAATTTTAACAAGAGTTGTAATTACATATCCTACAAAACAAAAATAAAAGCACATGGGATTGATGATAATTAATCCCATGTTTTGTTAATAAAGGAGAGAAGATGAAAAAGGTATTAAAAGACAAATTAAATATACTAATTATCTTTATTTCTATTTTTTTAATACTGTTATGTTTTAATAGATCATTATGGGGAGATGAAGCATGGACAGCTATTATAATGAAATATGATTTTAAAGAGATGATTCGTGAAATTGGTCAAGATGTACATCCACCTTTATATTTTGTGCTCTTAAAACTTATTGTTACATTGTTTGGTCAACATATAGAAATTATGAAGATCATGTCAGTAATCCCAACAATCATTCTTATGGCTATTGGAAAAAAATATATTAAACATATTTTTAAAAGTGATTTTATTGCAGGTGTTTTTATTTGTTTAGTAGGACTTATGCCAAGTTGTATGCATATGTCTGTTGAATTAAGAATGTATTCATGGTCAATTCTTTTTGTTACATGGTCTGCATTTTTAGGATGTGAAATTTATTTACATGGTCAAAGAAAAGATAAGTTATTATTTACATTGAGTGGAATATTGGCAGCTTATACACATAATTTTAATATTATTTCTGAAATTTTTGTGTATATGATTTTGTTTATTGCTTTATTGGTGAAAGATAAAAAATATATTAAGGATATTTTAATAATCTCATTAATCACAATATTAGGTTATTTACCATGGCTATTTATTAGTTTTAAACAAGTGATGAATGTAAATAATGATTTTTGGTTATGGTCTGTTAATTTTACAGATATTGCACAAATGCTCATATATCCATTTAATTCATTATGTCATAATGAAATACCTAATCTATTTGTATTAATATTTATTGGCTTACCATTATTGATGACAAGTTTATTATTTATTGTTGTTTTAAAAACAACAATAAATAATCATTTTAAAAATCAAAAAGCTAACTTTGTACTTTTATGTTATATTCCAATGTATGGGTTGATGATGTTTGGTGTTGTTTATGGATTATTGATACGTCCTATTTTTGTAGCAAGATATTTACATAGTACTATTGGCATTTTCTTTTTAGGATTGGCTGTAGGTATTTCTTTGATAAAGAAAAATTCTTTGAAAAATGTTGCAATAATAATATTGATATGTAATATGATATATGGTTGTTTCTTTAATATTCAAAGGGAATACTTTAATGGGACAGAAGATACCTTAGCTTTCTTTGAAAAAGCTAAGAAAGAATATTCAACACGTACAATCGTAACAGATATCTTTTTATTAAGTACCACAGTTATGCCTTATTATGAAACACAATATACAACATATAGTAATACAGTTTATAGTTTAGAACAAAGTAATCAGCCGATATTCTATATTGCTGATCAAAAGAATGATCAAAGCTTTTTAGAAAATATGAATGCTAAGAAATTATACAGTGGTAATATTGACAATGAATATTTCTTTGATATTTATTTAATAAATAATGTTGAATTTTCACAAAAAACAATAGAATAAATCTAATATAAGTAGAAAGGATGTATGTAAATAATGTATGAAAATATAAAGAATTTTACTCGAAA
>OCAA01001835.1_pt1 | contig 9455 bp, 7 predicted proteins | sample 1538241 | NCBI WGS metagenome assembly OCAA01 (sample SAMEA2580241, study PRJEB22360) | human gut metagenome | biome: human gut; feature: human-associated habitat; material: faeces | place: Denmark | collected 2008/2010
CGCGGTGTTCGGCCCGCAGAAGGGCGCGAGTCGCGAAGACGTGACGCTGTTGGACGGCGCCCTGCGGCACGTCTCGTCGGTCATCGAACGTGCGCTCGCTGAACAGGTGCCCGCCGAACGGAATGGCGATGGCGGAAAAGTCGAAGCGGCCGTGGCTGAATCATCGTCTCCTGGCCACCGTTCCCGTCCTGACCACCGTACCCGCACGCCCATCGCCGATCATCCCGGAGCCGGGGCGGCGGGCGGCATCGGCATGGCGCTGCTCGCCGTGCTGCACGCCGATTTTCGCCCGGGCATCGACTTGGTGATCGAGCAGTCCGGGCTGGATGCCGCCGCACAATGGGCGGACATCGTGTTCACCGGCGAAGGTTCGATTGACGCGCAGACCATGTTCGGCAAGACGCCGGTCGGGGTCGCCTCCGTGGCGAAGCGGCACGGCAACCCGGTGATTGCCATCGCCGGCCACGTCGGCGACGGCATCGAGTGTCTGCACGGGCGCGGCATCGATGCGGTCTTCGGTGCCGCGCCGGGTGCCGCGAGCCTCGATGAGCTGCTGCGCGACGCCCGTGCGAACGTGGCCCGCACCGCCGAACAGGTCACGCGGCTGATGCGAATCGTGTGCTCGCATTAGCCGCGGATACGAGAACCGGAATGGCCGTTTCCCAATGATCGGGGCTTTCGCGTCCGCGTTGAGCGCGAGTCAACGATTGGGGTCAGCTTTCGGCCACTGCCTGAATGGCCACGGCTCCGACGAAATTGATCGGTTGGCTGAAGTTCGGCTGGAAGAACAGGTCGGCGCCGGCGAGCTGATCGATCGTGAACCCCGCCTGAATGGCCACGGACACGACGTTCGCCGCCTGCGAGATGTCATGCTTCGACAGGAACTGCGCACCCAGGATGCGCCGGGTGACCGGGCTCCACACCAGCGTGGTCGTCACCGGCGTGGTGGTGAGCATGAAATCGGGGCGGTAATCCTGCGTGATCGTCGTCGATTTCGCGGCGATGCCTCGGCGTTTCGCGCCGCCGGCGGTGAGTCCCGTGGCGGACATCGCCAGATCGTACAACTGCACTGCGCTGGTGGCCTGCGTGCCGGGATACCGCTTCGTCGCGGCGACGATGTTCTCGCCGATGAGCAGCCCCTGCCGCACCGCATTGGTGGCGAGCGGGATGTAATCGTCCGCGCCGGTCGGGTTGTATCGGACCGTGGCGCTGTCGCCCGCCGCGAACACGTCGTCGAGCACCGTGTTGTCCGGCAATGAGGCGCGCATGTAGTCGTCGATGACGATCGCCCCGTTCTTCAGCATACGCAGCTGATCCGCGAACAACGCGGTGTTCGGGCGGAATCCGGCGCCCAGGATCGCCACATCGGCCGTGTACTCGCCCTTCTCGGTGACCACGGTCACGCCGGAGCCCTCGATCCCGTCGCTGCCGGCCGCCGGCCGGAACGCCGTCACCTTCTGGCCGAGCGCCAGGGTCACGCCATGCTCGTCGAACGCCTGCTCCACGTCATCGGTGATGGTCGCGTCGAAATTGTTCGCCAGCACGCGGTCCAGCGCATCCACCAGCGTGGTCTTCACGCCGATTTCGCTGAACTGCTCGGCGATCTCCGCGCCGATGTACCCCGCGCCGATCACGACGGCCGATTTCGCGCTGCCCGCGCGCTCCTTGATCGCCATCGCATGGTCCCAGTTCTTGCACAGCAGCACGCGTCCCGATTCGAGCGCCTCGTCCAGCCCGTCGATCGGCGGCACCACGGGCGCGGAACCGGTGGTGATCACCAGCTTGTCGTATCGGTATTCGCCGACTTCCCCGGTGCTCATGTCACGGGCGCGCAACACCTTGCCGGCGACATCCACATCGAGCACGTCGTGGCGCATGTGCATCGTGGCACCGGCTTCGGCGAGGGCCTTCGGCGACGAATAGAACATGCGCTTCGGGTCGGACACGTGGTCGCCGACCCACAGCGCGATGCCGCAGGAAAGGAACGACAGCGAGTCGTTGCGTTCGAATACGTGGACCGTCCAGTCGGGATGCTGCTTGAGGATGGATGTGGCGGCGAACGTTCCCGCGTGAGTGCATCCGACGATGGCTACGGTGGTCATGGGCGAGCTCCTTTGCTTGGGTCCCTCCGGCGCGTGGATCCCGCCGGCGTCACTCCAGCATATCGCCCGATTCCGCTGCCGGGGTGAGACCAAATGCCCTACAGGGCACGGATGTGACGAACATCACGATGGCCGATGGGTCGTAGCGTCGGTTTCTGCGCGAAGCCATGTCGCACTTAGTCGCGCCTTGGTTGCCGCCAGAACATTCCGGGCGTGTCGCAGATGGCTCTTGCCGGTCGTCAAAGATGCCGTGCAAGTCGTGAAAATCCAGTGTTTGCAAAGGTTTTGAGCATCCTATAAATAATGTGTATGCCGTCCGGGTTGCGAGGCCGCCGGCCGCTGACTACCTTCATAAGGGTCACGCGGGGTTCATCGGGAAACCCGCCAAGAAAAAACCGCAGGGGGTGCTCATGACGAGGTTCAACACTCAGCTGGTCCACGGATTGCCGGTCAACGACAACAACACCGGAGCCGTCAACCCGCCCATCTACAACTCATCCACATACGCTGTCGAATCGGTCAACGCCATGCCCCGCTGGGATTATGCGCGCAGCGGCAACCCGACCCGCGACTTTCTGGAAAAGCAGATCGCCCAGCTGGAGCACGGGACTCGCGGCTTCGCGTTCGCGTCCGGACTCGCCGCGATTCACGCGGTGCTGTCCATCTTCAAACCCGGGGACCGCATCGTGGTCGGCAAGAACATCTACGGCGGCACGTATTCGCTGTTCAACGAGTACTTCGCCGAGCGCGGGCTGGAGTTCGACAGCGTCGACACCGCCGACTACGAGGCGCTCGACGCCGCGATCAGCGGGCGCGACAGAGGCGGCCGCGCGGCCAGCGCCGTATATTTCGAGACGCTGACCAACCCGCTGCTGCAGATCAGCAACGTCAACCGCATCTCGGCCATCGCGCACCGATACGGCGCGCTGTCCATCGTCGACAACACGTTCGTCACCCCGTACCTGCAGCAGCCGCTCGATTTGGGCGCGGATATCGTCATCCATTCGGCCACCAAATACCTGGCAGGCCATTCCGAGGTGAACGCCGGCCTTGTGGTGGTGTTGGACGATGAGGTCGGCAATGGCATCTACTTCGCGCAGAACCGGTTCGGCGGCGTGCTCGCCCCGGCCGAATGCAACGACGTGCGCCGTGGCATCCAGACGTTGGCGCTGCGCATGGAGTGTCAGCAGCGCAACGCGCAGGCCGTGGCGGAATACCTGCTGGCGCATCCGCTCGTTCGGGCCGTGCATTACCCGGGCGTGTATGGCGACCGCAACCGTCTGCTCGCCGAGAATGGACTCAAGGGGTTCGGCGGCGTGCTGTCCTTCGAAGTGGTGCCGGGGGTCGACCCGTCCATCGTGCTCGACAACCTGCACGTGTTCCATCTCGCCGTCAGTCTGGGCGCGGTGGAAAGCCTCGCCGAGCTGCCATGCCGCATGACGCATTTCGAGCTGCCTCGCGAGGAGCGTCTCAAGGTGGGCATCACCGACGAGCTGGTGCGTCTGTCGGTGGGCATCGAGGACGTGTCCGACCTGATCGAGGATCTGGGGCAGGGCTTCGACAAGGCGTTCGAGGCGCTGGACATCGACGGCGTAAGCGGTCAGGTGCTCGACCGGCTGACGACGGAAGTGGCCGCATAGGGTCGCGTACCGTGCCTATCATGCGGTGCGGGCCGTGCGGGCGTCGACGTTCATGGCGATGACGCCCGCACTGTCGTGTCTTGAAGAAATATGGCGGTCGGTGTTCGTTGTTTTGGCGGTCATGCGGATGAAAGGGATTTGGAAATGGCTGATTTCAGCACGCTTGCGGTTCATGGCGGGTATAATGCGAACCGCAACGACAATGCGGTCAGCGTGCCCATCTGCGCCTCCGCCGCCTTCGATTTGGAGAACGCCGCTCGTGGCCGTGATCTGGCCGCCGGTGAGATATCCGGGTTCGAGTATTCCAGAGTCGCCAATCCGACCGTCGATGCGCTCGAACGCCGGCTCGCCGCCCTGGAGGGTGGCGTCGGCGCGGTGGCGGTGTCGTCGGGCATGGCCGCGGTGTCATACGCGCTGATGTGCGCGGGGGAGGGCGGTGGCCGCATCATCGCGCCGACGAACCTGTATGGGGCGTCAGTCGATGCGCTCGGCGACTTCCTGCCGCAGTTCGACATCCACGCTGATTTCGTCAAGGACATCAACGACCTGCATGAGATCGAGTCTCTGATCGGTCCCGCGACCCGTGCCATCTTCGCCGAGACGGTCGCCAACCCGAACACCGCCATCACCGATATCCGTCCGCTGGCCGATCTGGCGCACCGGCACGGGCTGGCGCTGATTCTCGACAACACCGTGCCGACGCCGTACCTGCTGCGCCCGATCGAATTCGGCGCCGACATCGTTGTGCATTCGACCACCAAGGGCATCACCGGGCATGGCAACGCCATCGGCGGCGTGATCGTCGACGCCGGACGGTTCGACTGGGCGAACGGCCGTTTCCTGCAATTCACGCGGTCTGAGCAGGTCATCGCCGACATCGACGGCAACCGGCGCAGCTTCTCCGGGGCGTTTGGCGCCGAAGCGTTCATCAGGCGCATCCGCGTCAAATACCTGCGCACGTTCGGTGCCGTGCAAAGCCCGTTCAACGCATACCTGCAGCTGATCGGACTGGAGACGCTGCCGCAGCGGGTCGCCCGCCAGGTCGAAACGGCGACGGCCATCGCCGGGCACCTCGAACACACGCCGCATGTCGTGTCGGTGAATTATTCAGGGTTGCCGGACTCGCCGTATCATGCGCTCGCCGGGAAATACTTCCCCCGAGGCGTCGGCCAGATCCTCTCGTTCAAGGTGGAAGGCGGCGCGGACCGTGTGCGTCGCATCCTCGACGGCGTGAAGCTGTTCTCATACGTGCCAAATATCGGCGACGCAAGGTCGCTGATCGTCGACCCCGCGAACATCACTCACCGCGAGGTGCCGGAATCGTATCGCAAGGCCGCCGGTGTGAGCGACGATCTGATTCGTCTGTCCATCGGTCTTGAGGACGCGGGAGACCTGATGGCCGACCTTGACCGGGCCATAGCCGGCGCATACGGGGAGTAGACGCGGGCATGCCGCCGTCCCGTACGGTGAGACGAAGAAGGGCCACACGGCGAACAACTCTTGAATTCTATGTGAGCTTTCACTGAAAGCCCGTCGTTTTCGGATAGGATGGAATAGACATCGCGCCCGAGGTAGGGTGCGGCAACACCAGGCAAGGAGGAATGATGGGTGTTCTGGTGGGAATGACGGGTGCTCTGATCATATTGGGCGTCATCGTCGTCATCGTCCTCGCCGTGCTGTGCGCCTCGATTTTCATCGTGCCGCAACAGCAGGCATACATCATCGAACGGTTCGGCAAATACAATAAGGTCCAGTTCGCCGGCATCCACGCCAAGATCCCGTTCGTCGACCGCATCTCGACGAAGACGAACATGCGAGTCTCCCAGCTGAACGTGCAGCTGGAAACCAAGACGCTCGACAACGTGTTCGTCACGGTCGTCGCTTCGACGCAGTTCCGTGTCAATCCTGAGAACGTCGCCACCGCATACTATGAGCTGCGCGATCCCGCCGGACAGCTCAGGAGCTACATGGAGGACGCGCTGCGTTCCGCGATCCCGGCGCTCAGCCTCGATGACGCCTTCGCCCGCAAGGACGACGTCGCCTTCGACGTGCAGAAGACGGTCGGCGCCGAGATGGCGCGCTTCGGCTTCACCGTCGTCAAGACGCTGATCACCGCCATTGACCCGAGCCCGCAGGTCAAGAGCGCGATGGACTCCATCAACGCCGCGCAGCGTGAGAAGGAGGCCACCCGCCAGCGTGCCGAGGCGCAGCGCATCCAGATCGAGACGCAGGCCGCTGCGGACGCCGAGAAGACCCGACTCCAGGGTGAGGGCCAGGCCAACTACCGTCGTGAGATCGCAAACGGCATCGTCGACCAGATCAAGAGCCTGCAGGCCGTGGGCATGGACATCAACGACGTCAACAACGTCGTGCTGTTCAACCAGTACCTTGATGTGATGCGCTCGCTGTCCGAGTCGAACAACGCCAAGACCGTCGTGCTGCCCGCCTCCACGCCCGGCGGCTACGAGGATCTCTACCAACAGGTCACCAAGGCCATGCTCACCACCAACGAAGCCAAGTAACAAGTCCTACTCATCGATAAAGCCCCTCATCGCGAGGGGCTTTTCCATTATGCCCCCGTTGACGGGCTGAGCCGTCAAGCAAACAGCGGTGCTGTTTGTAGGCGAAGAGCGAACGACAATGAGCCAGCGGAACAGTCATGCCTAGCCCGTCCATAATTGCAGGGGCCGAAGGGCTGTCGGCTGAGCCGACTGGGGGTGGTCACCACCCACCGGCGCTGCGCGTCACCTCCCGCCAGCGGGAGGTGCGCCGTGTCCCGCTACCGCACTCTCGGCGTATGGCTGACCGCCGAAATCAGTATCTTCTTCAAGCCGTCATACGGCGGATACACCAACGAAAGCGTATCCGGCACCGCGGGCTTGCCGACCACGGTCTTGACATGACTGAACTCCAGGAACCCGGCCTTGCCGTGATATGAGCCCATGCCCGAAGCTCCCACGCCGCCGAACGGCAGCCAACTGGAGATCAGATGGCCAAGCGGCAGGTTGAATCCCAGCGCTCCGCAACTGACTTCGCGCTCGAACATCCGCCGTACCCTCTTGCTGCCCGTGAACGCGTAGGCCGCCAGCGGGCGTGGCCGGGCGTTGATGAATTCCACTGCGGCTTTCGCGTCGGCGACTTCCAGAATGGGCAGAATCGGGCCGAATATCTCCTCCTGCATCACCGGCGCATCGGGTTTGACGCCCAATAGCACGGTCGGTGCGATGTAGAGGTCATCGCGTCTGGTATTGCCCCCGCATACCGTGCGTCCGGTGGCGGGGCTCTTCGGATCGGGCAGCAGCGCAGTCAGCCGGTCGAAATGCCGGGCGTTGATGATGCGTCCGAAACTGTCGGAATGTTGCGGGTCTGAGCCGAAGAACCGCGTGACGGCCTCGGCGATCTTTCCTGCCAGCGGCTCGATGACGTCGGACGTTGCGAGCACATAGTCGGGTGCCACGCAGGTCTGCCCGGCGTTGATGAACCGCCCCCAGGCGATGCGCCGCGCGGCGACGTCGAGGTTCGCGGTACGGTCGACGAACACCGGCGACTTGCCTCCGAGCTCCAAAGTGACCGGTGTGAGATGCTTCGCGGCGGCGGCCATGACTATCGAACCGACTTTTCCTCCGCCGGTGTAGAAGATGTGATTGAACGGCTGCTCCAGCAGCTTTGTCGTCTCCTGCTGCCCTCCCTGAACCACGAGGAACGCCTGCGGGTCCATGTACCGTGCGATGAGGTCCGCCATCACGCCGCTGGTGTGCGGAGACAGCTCCGATGGTTTCATGCACACGCAATTGCCTGCGGCGATCGCGTCCGCCATAGGCTCGAAACTGAGCAGCACCGGATAGTTCCACGGCGAGATGATGAGCGCCACGCCTTTCGGCTCGGCGACTGTCCAGCCGACTGCGGGCTGCAGCAGGTAATGCATCGGCTTGGGATGCCGCGCCCCCCCCCCGCCCCGGGGGGCGACCACGGCGTTCCTCCCCCCCCCTGCCGAGGCGTGGCTTGATGAAGCGAATCTCATCGAGCACCAGCCCGATTTCCATCAGCGCGGTCTCCGCGGCGGGTTTGCCCAGGTCGGCGCGTACCGCACGGGCGATGACGGTGGCATTCTGCCTCAGCATTCGGGCCATCGCGTCGAGTTGCGCCTTTCGCCAGCGCAGTGGCCGGGTGACTCCTGAGCGGAAGGTCGCGTCCAGTTGCGCGAACGCCCGTTGCCGGGCGGCTGCCTGCTTCGTCGTGGTCGCCGCCGCCGTTTCCTTTGTAGTCATCGTCGTCCTCCTGTTTGCATGGTAGCCGAAGAATCCGCGGAACGTAATCGACGATTTCCGCCCTGACGTCGTATTGGAGTTGCATGCTGGCTCCTGCTGGCGGGAGCTGTCGGCGGAGCCGACTGAGGGTGGTCTGGGTCTTTAGGCGGCGATTGTGCCCTTAAGTGCAATCGTTCTCGATGATCGTGCCCGACATATGATGAATGCACCGAACCGGCACATCGCAACCGATCGGTGACGGCTTGGATGGCATAAGATGGGCGCCATGAAGGATTTTCTGATGCGATGGCTGGTGCTGACGGTTGCGGCCGCGGTGATGGTGGTGCTTCTGCCCGGCATGACCGCGGTGGGGCAGCCTCCGATTTTGGGAATCGCAGTGTTCGCGCTGTTCATGGCGCTGATCAACGCCTCGATCAAGCCGATGACGCAGCTGATCGCGCTGCCGTTTTCGATTCTCACGTTCGGGCTGCTGTATCTGGTCATCAACTGGCTGTTCATGCGGCTCTCCTCATGGTTGGCAATCAGTCTGTTCGGTGTTGGCGTGCTGGTGCACGGGTTCTGGTGGGCGGTGCTCGGCTCTCTCATCATGTCCATTGTCTCGGGGATCGTCGGCAGCATCGTGCGCGATTGAGCGTCGGCGTACATCCGGCATGATGGTCGGATTTCGGGCCTCGCATGATTGCCTGGCCGCGAGCCGACGGCGTTCGCGGACACCCCGGTTCCGTCGGCCACACACCGTGCTAGGATATGCACCGAAGTCAAGGCGATGATCCGTTATCAGCGGGGAGTCTTCGGAAGAAAAGCTTCATGACGGTCGATCGAACGTCGACGGCACGAAGCTGAGTAGAACCGACGGGATCGGCCCGTCACAGCCGAACACAAGCGGTCGCGAGTTTTCGCCGTCTTAGGATGGCCGGATGCGAGCGACAAGCGAGGTGGTACCGCGGTGGCGGTCGGCAGCCTGAGGGCATGCCGCCGATCATCGTCCTCGTAGGCGGGAATGGCCATGACGGCCGTTCCGGGCGGAACAAGGGTTCCGGCCGCGAGGACATCGCCGGCGCATATATGCCGCCGGTGTGGCGAACGGCCGTCTCAATCCCTGTTCTTCCCGTGAATGGTTCGCTATAGCCAGCTCCCGTAGGACCAGTGCAATGCGACATCGAGGAGAGCAATGGTGAGCGAAACCACCAATTCCCACGTGTATCCCAAGGCGAACGAGGGCGGCGAGACCGCCAGCGTCGCGCCGAACCCGAGTTTCCCCAACATGGAGGAAACCGTCCTGAAGTATTGGGACAAGGACGACACCTTCAACAAGTCCGTTGAACGCAATCCTTCCGGCGACCATAGCCAGAACGAGTTCGTGTTCTTCGACGGCCCGCCATTCGCGAACGGCCTGCCGCACTACGGCCACCTGCTGACCGGCTACGCCAAGGACAGCGTCTTGT